>Ga0123357_10001848_pt1 | contig 22967 bp, 16 predicted proteins | sample TergutEmb28metaG_FD_89873 | JGI IMG/M metagenome (GOLD analysis project Ga0123357, IMG submission 89873) | Embiratermes neotenicus P4 segment gut microbial communities from Petit-Saut dam, French Guiana - Emb289 P4 | ecosystem: Host-associated > Arthropoda: Insects > Digestive system > Gut ... | reverse complement strand
ATTATGTTAGAACCCTTTATGAAAATGATCTAAGCACCGCAAACGCGTTAATATACGAACGCAAATCCATTAGTGATACACAAAAGGCAGACGATAGGCGTACTGACAGGGTAACTGAGATCGATGACAAAAAGGAACGCACCTTATCTGAATATAAGGGCGAAATTGAAGACTATAGGGTAAAAGACGGTCCAAAAATGAGCGATTTTAAGGATAAGGCAGCTTTGGATCACGATACAGAATCTTTAAAAAGCTGGCGGAGAGAATAATTTACTCACGGTGAGTAAAAAAGGAGGCGATAAAGGATCGAACCTAAAAAAAAGAGTTACTTCAATTTTATTGTGGCAGTTATCGCGCTTATAGTCATGTTATATATCGCTCTGCAGTGTACGTGCGTTTATCGTGATATATCATCCTCCTTATCCAAAAGTAATGCCTTTAAATCTGTTGATATTTATATGAGTGCCATACAAGCAAGAATATTAAATAAACCCCTTTCATTAGAATTTACTGATACGAGCCAAAAGGCATTACTTATTACGTTTTTGGCTTGGCTTATAGCAGTATTGTACATATATACGTCAAAGAAAAATTACATTGCCGGCAAGGAATACGGGACTGCAAAATGGGGCGATTCAGGAGAAATTAGGAAGCTCTTCGCAGATTATCTAATGAAAGAAGAAATAAAAAAGACTAGGAAAATGCGGTTTTCTATTTTTAGGTTCTTCATGAAACGTAAAATTTATAAAAACTGCGAGTTTGATGGAAAGAAATTAAAATCGCAGCTTTTATTTGAACTTCATGAAGCAGAAGAAGTTAGACGAGAAAATGGAAACGCTAACCGCAGGTTATTCAATGAAAGCAAAGTTCGTATAAACAAAGAAATTGCTGAAATGGTCAAATCGGCGAAGATGGAAGAATGGGAGCCGGATAAATTACGAGCCTCATATCAAGATTCTGTTCAAGTAATTAAAGCGAATTACGCGAGAAACTTGCTTAATGATAAGGAAAGAGATCAATTAATTTTAAAGTCAAAAAAAGGATACAGAAAATCATTAAGTATATTATATCGCGGCAAAGGTAAGATCAGGGCAATTAAGCGAAAATACAAAAATGCGGACGTACTGTTAACCGCAACCGAAAAGATTAGTATTTACAATTATAAACTTAATAATAATACGCTCATTTTAGGCGGCAGCGGCAGCGGCAAAACACGCGGCTTTGTAATGCCCAATATATTACAGGCACATAGCTCTTATGTGATCACAGATCCAAAGGGGGAGGTGCTTGAAAAAAGTGGATATTTCTTGACAAAAATTAAAGGGTATAAGCTACACGTCTTAAATTTAGATGATAAGCAGAGATCAGACGGATACAATCCGTTTGTCTATATTCATCCCGAAAGGCAAGGGTATGAAGAACGCGTTTTAACGTTAATTGAAACTATCATCGTCAACACCGACGGGGGTGAGAAGAAAGGAGGGAGCGATCCTTTTTGGGATAAGGCGGAGAGATTATTTTTACAATCCATTTTCTTTTTTACCTGTGACGGATTTGTTGCAGAAGAAAGAAATATGAATACTGTCCTGTCTCTTATAGGGATGCTGGAAATAGCTGAGGAAAAAGATAATTACGACAGTGACCTTGATTATTTTGCCAAAGTATTTGAAAAAGAGCATGGCAGCGGGCACATAGGGGTCGAGCAATTTAAAGAGTTTAGGAGCAAAGCAAGCGGGAGAACAGCCAAATCAATAGTTATTTCAGCGGTCGCCAGGCTTGCGCCGTTTAGAACCTCAGCAGTAAAAAAACTGTTTAGTTATGACACAATGCAATTAGACAGATTAGGCGAGGAAAAGACAGCCATTTTTGTTGTTGTACCTCCGACAGATACTACGTTTAACTTTATTGCCGGCATGTTGTTTAGCCAAATGTTTCAGGAACTTCAATACTGCGCGTCATATGTGCATAAGCATGACGGTCAACGTCTTCCTGTCCCAGTACGCTTTATTTTGGATGAGTTTGCTAATACTTGCACAATTCCAAATTTCGTTAAAATTTTGGCGTATGCACGATCATTTGGAATCGGAATTGTACCAGTATTACAAAGTCTCGAACAAATTAAGAATGCTTATAAAGATGAATGGGGCGTGATTGTTGACAATTGCAGCACGACTTTATTTCTTGGAGGTATTAAGCACCTAGATACTCTTGAGTATATGTCTAAATTGTTAGGAAAAGGAACGTTTGACAAACGAACCACAGGACGCAGTAAAAGCAAACAGGGCAGCTATTCACAAAATTTTGATGTTATCGGCCGCGACTTACTTGATACATCGGAACTTCAAAAAATAGCCAGTGAGAAATGCATACTCATCGTTGGCGGTATGAATCCTTTCTATAGCGATAAATACAGTTATTCCACACACCAGAATTATCGGTATACGTCTGACGGAAATCATTCATATTCGTTTGAATATATTCCGCCCGAAAAGCCGGCCAAAGAAGATGCCGCCAAAGATGAATCTACTCACCGTGAGCATACTGACTTTGTGACGGTTCTTACCCCATCAGAGAATGTAAAAATCGACGTTGAAGAAATTAAAATGAGTACTTCCTATAACGAAATTCTCAATCGTTTCGGACGAAACTTTCAACATTTTATGCCTGTGCCGGATGATCTCTTTAATGTTGATGATGGTGAGGATATTCTATCTGACGAACAAGCCGACGAGCTGCTTGATCTTTTATCAGACAAAGAAGATACGGAGCGGGCTGATAGGATACTATCTTTATCTGCTGAATCTGCAATATTTTTAGAAAAGGCAGACGCGGATGAAATAGAACCTATTGCCGGAATCATTTCAACGGCAGCACACTTGGGAAGGGTAGCGAGATACCTTGTGCCTGCCCCTGATGAATGTCTCAGTGTGGACGACGGAGAAATTGAGCAAATTGATGTACAAGCTGACATAATTTTTGACGATTCTGGATTGCAGGCCGGAATATTCGAAAGTGAAGAAATGCTTGGCGATGTTTTAAATGACTTGATTGATAGTCTTCCACCAGAAGCGCGTGATACCGTTCTTACCGGAAATGAATTAAGTAAACTGGGCGCATAGACGCACATATTAACAGAAAAGTATTGATTAAGAATCAAAAAATCTAAACAGAGGGTGTAGACATGAGAGAAAAAATAACATGTAGTGTGATATCGGTTTCAAAAAGGATAATTACTTTACTTAAAAAAAATTTAGTTTTATTAAGCCTTATCATGCTATTCGTGTTGATTTTTCCAAACACCGTTCTTGCGGGCACCGCGGATACACTTTGGACTACGATCAGCGGGCTGGTCGAGACATGGGTTACAAGGCTCGGAGGTGTTGTGATGTTTGTGGGGGGCATCATGTTTGGTCTTGGTTGGAAAAACGATGACGCTGAACAAAAATCTCGCGGTGTAGGAACATTAATTTCCGGTGCTATCGTTACAGCAATCGCGGCAATAACATCTACGTTTTTTGCTTAATATAATCCCCTACATAGTTACAACCATTTGTTACTAATAAAGGCATGTTGCCGCAATGTCGTTATTATAATGTGACATTATAATGTGACGTTATAATGTCACATTGCGGTTTTCTTTTAGATTCAAACGAAAGAAGTGATTCAATGGATACTTTGAGAAACGCTCTCTTGGATCTTATTAAAAGTGCGTTGCTCGGATTCGACACAATGATTGCGTCTTCTGAAGATGTATTAGGGAGGGGCCTTTCATCTTGGTTGGATGTGAAAAGTTTAGCGGATTATTTAAAACCATTTTGCTACATTTTAATCGGGATATTTTTACTTATTGAAATGGCTCAAGTTTTGGCAAAGGTTGATATTATTAAATGGGAACATGGATTAAAGCTATGCATAAAAATGGTGCTTGCTAAAGTCTTTATAGACATAGCGCCTGACTTTCTTGAAGCCTGTTATTTACAGGCAGCGGAATGGATACATGATGTAGCCGGAGGTCCGGTTGGAGGCGTAACTACTCTCGGCTCACTTGTCAACAATCAAATGGAGACTCTCGTAAATTCTATCAATGGATTATGGTCTATTTTAGGGTTGTTTATATCTGTTTTTATAGTGATTCTCGCTATTAAAATATGCGGTCTGGTAATACAGGTAATGGCGTTTGGCCGTATGTTTGAACTTTATGTTTATCTGGCGGTAAGCCCTGTACCCTGTGCCTTTTTTCCATTAGGGCATGGTGACGGAAGTGGGTTTAGCAGAACAACAGAAAAATTTTTGAAGAGTTTTGCGGCTGTATGTTTACAAGGTGTAATGATGATAGTTTGTATACGAATATTTGGCGTAATTATGACGCAAGTAATAACTGACAATATAACGACAGTGACTTCAACCTCAGCCGGTACGGTGGCTGTTTCTGATTTATGCTATACAATGCTATTGGGCAGCCTTGCTCTTGTTATGGCTGTCGTGAAATGTGGTAGTTGGGCAAAAGCTATACTGGATACAGTTTAAAAGGAGGCGGGAGCTTTGATCGCGGTACGTATCCCGGAGGAGATTAGAAAGTATAAAGAAAAGATTATGTTTGGGCTTAACGCCCGCCAGTTAATAGCGACTGTACTTACATTCCTGATATGCGTCCCATTGTATTTGATTGGGAAAAATTACATATCGGATGATATATTGTCGTGGCTTATTATTGCAATTGCGGCGCCACTCGTTTCTATCGGCTTTCTTAAATTTAACGGTATGCCGATGGAGAAATTTATGATTGAGACATTTAAGTTTGAGTTTCTTTTTCCGCAAAAACGAACTTTTAGAGCTGAAAACGCCTTCAGGGAATGGCAAAGGGCGGCCGAAAAAGAAGATGAACCGAAGGGTTATATGGAAAGACGGCGACACTTTAGGTTTAAAAAAGAAGCTGGATTGGAACGAGCGGTATTAATGTCAGAAGCCGAAAAAAAAGGCATAACTGATTTCGATCCCGATCATTTTGAACTTCTTACTGTAAGTAAGAGATTATATCCAAAGCCAAAAAGGAATAAGAACGAAAAAAATAAAAAGATAAAAGTAGTTAAAAAATCCTCTTTACAGCTAAAGGCTGAGAAGATTGAAAAAAGGTTAGCGGACGATCCGCATTATTTGTTGAGTAATAAAGAATACAGGATAGTAAAAAAATGGAAAGCTAAGCAATTAGCTATCAGGAAAGCGCAGTTAGTAAAAAAGAAGAAGGCCACGCAGAAAAAATCTAACTTTATGAAAAAAAGAAGAACGGCTAAAACAATGCTCCCCCGTTCAACACAGAAAACCATTCCTTACATCGCTGATTATGAAGAAGGTGTTTTTGAAGTAAAGCCTAATAAATTCAGCAAAATGTACCGTTTAAAAGATATTAATTACCGAACGAGTAAAGAAGACGAACAGGTAATTATCTTCTGTAAATTGGGAGAATTTTTAAATTACTTTTCTGAAGATATGACTTTTGCTTTTATAATTGATAATCGTGTCGTTTCTAAGGATGTTCAAGAACGTAAAATTTTCTATCAATTATCGGGTGATAAATACGATAAACACCGCATTGAGTATAACAATATTTTACGTCGGCAGATATTGGCCGGCCGCAATGATATTCAAGTCGAGAAATTCTTAACCGTTACCATCGACGCGGATTCACCTATTGAAGCATTGTTGCGTTTTCACAAAATAGACGCCGAAGTTATTTCCAACTTGAAAAAAATAGGTTCTGATGGATCAGTAATTTCAACGGCAGAACGCTTGGAGTATTATCACGATAAATTTAGGAAAGGGCATGAAAGCCAATTTGTTATTGATTTTGATTTTGTAAAAACACAGGGGCTAAGCAGTAAGGATTACATAGCGCCGACTTATTTCAATTTTGAGAAGAAACAGTTCCAAATTGAAGATGATTATTATAGAGTCATGTTTCTTAATAATTTGCCGGCAAGCCTTTCGGACGAGTTTCTATTTGAATTGTGTGATAATTCTTTTCCTGTTACAACTTCAATGTCCGTTCAGCCAGTAGCACAGGATAAAGGGTTGCGGATAGTTAAAAAACAGCTCACAGGTATAGAGGCCAATAAAATTGACGCGGAAAAACGTGCGATACGCGCCGGGTATAGCCCCGATACGATTCAACATAGCATAAAGGACGCGCATAGCCAGGCAGAAGCCCTTTATGACGATATGCTTAATAAAAATCAAAAAATGTTTTTCGTAACTTTTACTTTTATGGTTCACGGAAGTAGCTTAGATGAATTAAACGAGCATTGTAAAATCCTTGAGAGCAAGGCGCGTAAATTCACCTCGCAACTGCAAATCCTTACGATGCAACAAGAGGAGGGATTTAAGATAACACTACCGTTTGGTTATGCCCCGCAAAATGTCGCGGTCGAAAGAACCCTTACAACGGAGAGTACGTCAATATTTATGCCGTTTTCGAATCAGGAATTGTTTCAGGCCGGAGGCTTTTATTATGGTTTAAATCAGATCAGCCATAACTTAGTCATAATCAATCGTACATCAATGAAAACGCCCTCCGGATTTGTGCTGGGAACGTCGGGGAGCGGAAAGTCATTCGCTACTAAGAGAGAGATTTTGAATGTTCTTTTAAACAGCGCCGATGCCGGAGTTTTAATAATCGATCCCGAAAATGAATACGGCGATTTTTGCAGAGCTTTTGGTGGCACAGTCTTGAATATAAGCGCGGATAGTGACAATTACATCAACCCAATGGATATGTCCAGCGACTACGGTTTAGATGAAGACGACGATGCCGACATATCTCTCGAAACGAAGAAAGACAAGGCCATAAAAAAGAAATCAGAATATATTATGTCGATTATAGAGCGCATGATAAGTAACGGGAATAATGCAGATTCAACGTCCATTACTCCCGTTCAAAAAACTATTGTAGATCGTTGCGTCAGCCGTTGCTATAAGAATTATTTAGACAATAATTTTGATACCGCGTTTTTGCCAACACTTCTTGATTTACAGAATGAACTTGATAAAGAAAAGTTTACGGAAGAAGGACGAATGATAGCGGAGGGCGTTGAATACTACACACGCGGAAGTATGGATATTTTCGCTCATAAGACTAATATGGCCGTGGACAACCGGCTCGTTGTGTTTAAAATTCGCGACCTTGGCGATCAATTAAAGCAAATAGCTTTGAATATAGTCTTTGACTTTATTTGGAACCGCATGATTGACAACAAAAATAAAGGAGTACGTACATACTGTTATTGCGATGAAATACATGTGATGTTCCAGTCATTTTACTCTGCTAATTTCCTCAAACAGTTATATAAACGCGGCCGCAAATATGGTCTATGCATTACCGGGGTTACACAGAACGTTGAAGACTTACTGCGCTCGGAGCAGGCCCGGGGCATGATCGGGAACAGTGATTTTATCATGATGTTAAACCAAAACAGCGAGGATTTAAGGATTCTTTCGGAAATGCTTGGCATATCTGAGGTACAAATGGGCTTTGTAAAAGGCGCTGACGCGGGGAGCGGCTTGATATTTGCCGAAAAGGTGACCGTACCTTTCGTCGATAGGTTCCCGTCTGACAGTTATTTGTACAAACTTATGTCAACTAAGTTTGGTGAGGATATGTCGCGTAAGGAGATTGACGATCAAATAAGAAAGATCATGTCTGAGAATCAAATTATCGCATAGACAAACTAAAAAAGCAACCTTCAAGAGCAGACTTTTTTAGGAGAAATAAAATAATGATAGGTGTGTAATATGGCGGAAAAGACAATAAGACCTCCGAATCTTAAGCAAAGCACAAATATCGTTATCGGCGGCAGAGCTTATACGAGTGAAGAAATATCGTCAAAGCTTATACAGCAGGCGAAATATGTACAGGCAAGTACGGTAACGGATTATCAACCCCGTGAAATTCGCAAATCGCTGGTTAATGAGTCGGGCGTGATAAAAACAGGTTTGTCTCAAGAAATTAAAACTGAAAAACTGACGCCATCTATTCAGCAGCCGGCAAATACAGCATTTAAGTACGCTCAAACGGAAAGATCGCCAGAACCGAGTGTACAACCAACGCCGGTACAGCGGGCTAATGATTTCACGAGTATACAAAAACAAGATACACACATAAGTGGCACACATACTTTTGGTGGGAATATTACTGGGTTTGAGGCTTCAAGATTACAATCCCAAATAAGCAATGCATTCATAAGTAATCAAAATATGCCACATGATATTCAAAAAGCCGTAGAGAACGAATCCGGGGTCATAAAGACAACAGTTCCGGGAACCATTAAAACAGATTATGGCGCTGTAACGCCGCCATTGGCGACATACAATTCATTTAATGGCTCTATTGCCGGTTTTGTTAATAATTATGATATAGCTAAAATCAAAATGGTCTTAGACAGCGATTATAGGCCGCGCTATTCAAATAAGCCACTTGAAAATCAGGCAGGTGTAATTAAAACTGAAGCGATACCACTTAGATCGTTTGAATCAAGTCATACGTCGGTAATGCCTGCTGTTATTGCAGGAACAATTCCGTCTTCAACAGGTGTTGTTATAGGTAAATCCAATCCCGATATTTCAAATTTAAAGTTATCAGCGGACAATATCTATTTGCCACGCGGTATAAACAAAGCCGTTGCAAGTGAATCAGGGACGATAAAAACGGCGTTGTCGGTATCCCCGGTTAAAACAGATATAGCCGTCACAAAGCCTTTACCTCAACGGTTAGCTTACTCAAATGACGTAGAAGATCGGCGTGAAAAACGTGATTATATACCTGAAATAGTAGCCGGCAGCGTAAAGGGTAATAAAAGCGAACCTTTAGGCGTAACATTTTTTTCTTCTGCTATGATTACCGGATACAATAGCTCTCATTTGAAAACTGATATATCCAATATAAAAACAGGGGGTTTCTTAGAAAAGGCAACACAAGCGAGGGCCTTGCAAGCTACATATGATATACGTTTTAATCCGTCCAGCTTGATAAAAAGTGCCAGTCTTGAAGCGAAAGCCTCATTTTATGAATCGCTTGCTGCTAACTTAAAGGGTCATGGCAAATCAGACCTCTCTGTTTTAGATAACACACTGGGTAACAGTGCGCGTGAGGTTATAGGTAAAGCTCAAAGTGTTATGCAAAATAGTAACGACACCGGAACACAACTTGCGGGCGGCGCGATCTCCGCGTCCATTGCGGCATATTCTGGCTTTAAGTTGGCGCAAGGCGCAACCCCTTATATTATCGGCAATATAAGAGGTGTTATCAATGCAGGGAAGGGGGCCATTGATGTTGTAACGACCGCGGGCCGCGCGACTGTTACCGTTAATAATACATTTGCGATTGCGCGTAACCTTTCCATTCCTATTAATTCAAAGAGCTTTTTTAATGTTATGCTGAATCAAGCAAGTATAACGGGTCTTAATAGGACGGCAACATCAAAGGCTATACTTCATGGGGTTCAGAAGGTACAAACCGGGTTAACGCAAATTAAAGGAGGGGTTGTATCTTCTGTAAATGCCGTCAAAGGAGCGGCTACGACCACTATACATGTTGTAAGAGGCATTACAAACGGTACAATAAAAACTTCCGTGGTAGCGCATTCAGTATTAACATCAACTAAAAACGCCGTCATTCATGGGCTTAAAAAATCAGGGCAGGCCGTAGTACGCGGAGGTATAAAGGGAGTTGTGCGCGTAGGTGTAAAAGGGGCTACATGGTCTGCGGTAAAGGGAGTACCGAAAGCCACAATTGGGATAGGTAAGCTTACCCTTGCCGGCGCCGGCGCCCTTAGCAAGACTGACAATATCGCTTTGCAAGGCATTGGCAATGGTATAACTGTCGGCCATCGCACCATTAAAACGGCATATCATGTATCAAGAGTTTCAGGCCGGGCCGTCAAGACAAGCGTAAAAGGAGCATATAAAACAACAAAGACCGTGTGGAAAGCTATTTCATATGTGAGGGAAAAAGGGCTTAGAGCCGCCTGGGAAAAAGCCGGTCAAATGGCGGGGCAAGCATTTATCCAGGCTGGAAAGAGCATAGTCAATTTGGTCATAAACCTTGTGAAAGCGGCAGGGCAAAAATTGATCTTACCACTTATTTTAATAGTTTGCGCGGTTACGGCCGTGTCTGGCATCCTTACCGCGCCTTTACAGGCGGTCGGCGCAATATTTGGGAGCATATTCAGTATATTCAATGGCGACGAATCTGCGCCAAGTTATACGGACAGCGGCGTAAGAGAATACACCATGAACACGACAGATGGTATTCCAGTTATGAAAGCGGATTTTATCAACTCGCTTGTTTCACACTTAGATAGCGAACTAAAAGCTCACGGCGGATCATACGACTTAGTTGAACTATATTCGAATCACTCTTCGGGTAGAATAGACATTAATTACAGCAGTATAGACAGTGCAATGTATTCAGACGACGATATAGCAAATATTATTACACCTATATATAACGCAGTAATCTTACAAAAATACGATTTGACACCGACGTCGGCACAGGCCCACGATACGCTTAAAGAAATATTCGATACCTTATTTTATACTTCGGAAGAAGATAGCGCTGTTTTAATTAGGGATGTTGATTCTGACGGAACCGTAAGCTGGGATACCCTTTCGCTTTTAAAAGCCACTTTATCAATAGACGGTATATATCAGTTATTGGAAAAATATTTTACAGATCCAATTGATCAATTACTTAACTTATCATCCAGAACAAGCGATCAGGAAAATGAATTGCAAGCCTTAAAAGATTATTATGAGATTTGCTTAGAGTATATAAATGAACTCGGTACGTCATTTGACGGCCACGGTATGGCCTTGGCAGATTTGGCCAGCGTTTCATGGGTCGCCGGATCACGATCAGGAAATAACGCGATAATAAATCTTGCGTTAACCCAATTGGGGGAAGCCGGCGGTCAACCCTACTGGAGCTGGTTAGGATTCGCAAGCCGGGTCGAATGGTGTGCGTGCTTTGTAAGCTGGTGTTTTTACACGAATGGCGATGAAGCTATATTTGGATCAAAGAGTTCATCCTGTTCATCGCTCTCTAATTCTTTTAAAAGTCGCGGGGTATGGAAAAATGGGGGATATACTGATTTAGCTCCTGGTGATGTTATTTTCTTTGACTGGGATCACGATGGGGAACCCAATCATGTAGGGCTTGTTATCGGCCGGGATGAGGACAAGGTTTATACTGTGGAAGGCAACAATGGGGACGCTGTAAGGGCATACAGTTACAGTTTGAGCAGTTCTGTGATTTATGGCTATGGATTGCTTTATCATTGAAATACTCACGGTGAGTACAAAATCTAAGGAGCAAAAATATGAATATACGTAGTTTCATACCAATAACGATCATTGCAACAGCCTTCTTTGGCATATCGTTCAACGAAACGATCTATGCTTCAGCTTACCCGACGGTGTCCGGTATATCGCAAGCCATTTTGGCGGGAAATGTAGGTGCGGATAAAAATGCGGTTTACAGCTTAGTTACTATCAATGCAAGTAATATGACAAATGGAGATTTTACAGAGGACATTAATATTACCCTAAGCGATATTGCATCGGGGAATGAGTACAGATTCGCGCTTACAAATGATACTAATTATATGACTGTGGTTAATGTCATTGCTAATACGACTTATTCAATCCTGCTCGAATATCTTGATACGGATAAGTTTTTTGTCTTAAATTCGGATGGTTCAGCTATTGGAAAATTCGGTGCGACGGCTGACGGAAATAATCTTAATTGGATTATAACGGATTCAAACGATTCAAAATCCGCAAATGTCGCCGGAACAAAGTCAATATCTTCAATTTCTATAAGCGACGACAGTGACGCGAGCGACGTGTTTCAAAAATTTTATGACACAGTAAAGGGGATGGATGGAAACCAGAAATGGGACGGTTTTTTTAGTACCTATGTTGCTTATGAAAAAATTCAAGCCCAGCAATACATGGATACATGCGGCGGCACAACCGACGATTGGTTGAAAATGAGCAATTTTGATAGGTTCTTATGGTATGAAACTTACATTCGCATAGTGAATTATATGGGATTAGCAAATTACGATAGGTTTTTTAGCAGCGAACAAAATTACTTAACTAACACTATTGACAATGCTTATCACGACTTACTGGTGTATGGCGATGGTACGGAGGCCGCGGCGTATAAAACTCTGATGCTATGGCAGTATGATTATATCATTCAAAATGGCACAGTTTATAATTTTATGACTAATCAAAACTCATCAAATAGCGATCAAATATCTGAACCGTCGATACAGCCAGATGAAACACAGGGTATACAGAAGGAGGATCAACCTGAGATTAATACAAGATTGCAGGATCTTACGAAAGATCCTGTACAGGAGAACTTAAAAACCAATAAAGTAACTGAAAAAAGTATATGGGGTAAAACATTTTCTCGGGTTAAATCGAGTTATGTAACGATTATTATTTTAATCATTTTATGCGCCGGCTTAGCCGGAATCGTTATTTACCGTAAAAGTAAGGTGATTGATGACGATAAAGAAGAATAGGTTATTTGTCTCATCAGTATCGTAAATAAGATGCAGTAATAGTCATTAGACGATTATGTTTGAACATTATGTCGAGGGGATTATCTTATGAAGTCTGAAAATCAAAATTCTCTGGATCAGTTAATCGAGGCTGAGGTAAAACGCTTAGATCGTTACGAGAAAAAAAGGTTCGAGTACGATACAAAAGTCAAAATTTCAAAGGGTAAAATTGAAAAATACAAAATGATGAAGAATAGCCAAAATTTCATTTCCCTATCCGATATGCTTTTAAATAAAGGAATTGCTTTTGAGGATGTCCTTGAAGCTATTTCATCGGGCGATATTTTGGCTTTACAGGAAAAACTTGAACAGAATGATATTCCCGTTGACGAGAATCCGGGAATAGTAAATGAGCAAGATAATAATACGGATTTACCTTTAAATGTATCATTAACACAGAGCGATACCTCACCGGACGCCATCTCAGATGAGGATGCTGCGGTGTAAATTGAGAGAATTGTTCCAGCGGACGATTTGATCATACAAGAAGCTTCAATACAACCATTTTCTTATAATAGAGATAGCTATTACTGAAAAAACTCTTTATTTACTGCCAAGAATAGAGGGATCTGAGTGAATAAGTGGCCGGTCTATTCTTTTAACGTGAACTCTGTCATGATAACGAAAATGCTAACCTGATACGACATATTTATTATAAATACTTTACATTATACGATTGTCGATGTATTTTATTTGCTTATTCGTATTCTACGCTTTTTCTCTCTTATTCTATTTACGTGACATAAAATTTGGTATAATGTTCAAAAAGTATATAGATAAGGGAATTGATGTAGAGGTGTCGGAAAAGGATACATATCAAAATAAATCATTTTCGCCGAACGCTAATTTGTGGAATGACGTAAAAACAGACATAGAACTAAAAATAATATCCGGTGAGTACCCGGTAGGTAAACGTCTTCCTTCTATCGCACAAGTCTCTGATAAATATAATGTGGGTACTACGACGGCACAGAAAGTATTGGAATCGCTTTGCGAGGAAGGTACTGTGATTAAAAAACAGGGTGTTGGATATTTTGTTAAGCCGTATATTAAGGATATGTTACTAAAATCACATATTAATGAATTAAAAAAACGTATGACGTTAATTATTTCATATGGCATACGTATAGGTCTTGATAATGAAAAAATTTCCGAATTATTTCAAGAGACATTTTTTCAGGATTCATTGCCAGAAGAATGAATGTATGGCCCTATTGTTTAGTCACTATGGGTTGTTTTACTCACGGTGAGTAGAAAATCTGTCTTAACAGGTTGAAAGGGGGTTCTATGAGTTACGCGTTGTGTATCGCGGAGAAACCGAGTGTAGCACGGGACATAGCTAACGTAATAGGCGCTAAAGAGCGCAAAAATGGTTATTTTGAAGGCGGCGGGTACTTAGTAACATGGGCGGTCGGCCACCTTGTAGGGCTTGCTGAACCTGACGAATACGGTTTTATCCCTCAAAATCAAATCTTTAGTGAATTGAAAAGTAAGGCTTATGATGAATTACCTTTAATACCTGAGAATTTTAGACTTATTGTACTGGAGGCTACAAAAGAGCAATTTCGTATCGTGTATGATCTTATGCATCGCAATGATGTTGATTATATAATCGATTGCGGTGATATGGGTCCGGAAGGGCATATATTACAATGGTTTATCCGACAAAAAGCCGATTGTACCAAGCCGGTAAAGCGTTTCTGCGCGACCAGTATGACGGAAGAAGCTATAAAACAAGCTATGTCAAAGTTACGACCTATTGAAGATTTTTCAAATATTATAAAAGGCGAGTTTTGCAAGAAAAAAGCCGACTGGATTTTAGGTATGAGCCTATCCAGGGCGGAAAGTATTAAATATGGGGCAGGCATAAACGTCGGCCGTGTACAATCTCCGACTTTGTATTTTATTGTTAAGAGGTATTTGGAGGTTACAAACTTCAAGGTAACTAACTACTATACGATGAAAGCGGATTTAATTGAAGGATTTAGCGTATTCTGGAATAAGGATACTGACAATATCATACCGGTAAAATTGAAAGACAGCGAAAGCCGGGTACTTGATAAAAGAATAATTGACGATACCGTACAGGATGTAGTTAAGGCCGGTAATGGCGTTATTACAGAACTTAATACTGTCAAGAGGGGAGTTGATCGGCCACAGCTATATGATATTACGGAGTTACAACGCGACGCGAACCGCAAATACGGTTATACGGCGGCGGTCACACTGGCAAACGCGCAGGCGTTGTATGAAAATTTCAAGGTACTTACTTATCCCAGAACAGACAGCAGATACATTACATCTGATTTACAGCCATACTTAAAGGACAGAATTAAAGGGATTGGTACTTTAGACAAGTATAGAACGGCAGTTTCAGAGTTGCTTTCAAAGGGCCTAAATGTGGATAAAAAAATTGTGGATGACAGTAAGGTCACCGATCACCATGCACTTATTCCTACTGAAAAGGTCAGTCATTTTGATATAGAAAAGCTTATACCTACATCGGAAGAAAGTAAAAAGGGCGTAACATCGGAAACGCTTAAAAACATACTAGATCTTGTGTTGTGTCGTATGATCGTTTCCTTTTCGACTTCTTATATATATGAGCAAACGTCCTTAACTGTCAAATTTCCGAACGCCTTCTCTTTCACAGCGTCCGGGAGCAAACCTATCTCGCTGGGTTGGAAAGCCGTTCAAGAATCGCTGAGCGATAAAGATCAATTTGATGATGATATGGCAAATACTCCTAAAGATGAAGAGCAAATTTTTCCGAACATTTCAAAAGGCCAGACTGTTAATATAAAGAATTGCTTAAATGTTCCTAAAAAGACAACCCCGCCTAAACTACATACCGAGGCCACACTTTTAACTGCGATGGAGAATGCCGGCACCATGATTGATAACGGGGCTATACTTAAAGGGAAGGGGATAGGCACTCAGGCCACACGAGCTGAGATCATAAAAAAATTATTTGATACGGAAGTTGTGGAGAGCGATGAAAAGGGAAAGACTATCTACATCAAGCCTACATCGAAAGGTTTAAGCGTTATTCGTGTCTTGCCTGAAGAACTCTATAGCCCTAAAATTACGGCAGACTGGGAAACGCAGATTGCCGCAATTGCCGAGGGTACAAGCACAGAATCCGTCTTTATGGATCTCTTTATTGAGTTTATTAGAAGAAAGGTACAGGAGGTTAAAGACGCCACAACATCAGTTTCTTTCAGAAAAGAGCGTGAGGTCGTCGCAATGTGCCCGATGTGTGGAGCGGAAGTATATGCCTTTGTAAGTAAAAATGATAAAGGAAAGATAGATTTTATAAGGTATTATTGTGCTAAAAAATGCGGATTCAATTTACAAACAAACGATAATATATTTCTGACGCGGTTGAAAAGAAGCATCTCTGAGGCAGAAGCAAAGAAATTTATGCATAACAAATTTATTGCTTTGGATTGTATAAGAAATGGGAACGACGGTAAGGATGGTACATATAAGGCAGAATTTACATTTACCAAAAAAGATTATAAAGATAAGCACTATTGCTTTATAAATTGTGAACCTGTTAAAAAGATCTTTAAAAAATAGCATATTTAAAAATTTTATATTGGTATAGGGGCTTGAAGTTACCTTTATGTAGTAGTATAATGTATTTACTTAAGTGTAATGGCAATACGGTTAAGTGTACATTGAATATTTTTGAAAATCAAGAAAGGGGGGATTTATTGCCATTATTTGAAAACAATTATAGAGCAGCCGCAACTACAGAACTAGAAAGAGACATAAGAAGCTTAGAGGAAAGAGATAAAACCGCACAAACTAAACCTGTTTTTGAACAAGGCAGTAATGCGGTCAACAGCAATATAAACTTCGCTGAGCGCATTGAATTGATCAACGCTGACCAAGCAGATGACTATTACAAACGGGTCGAGCAAGCTCAGAGAAGATTTGAAAACTTAGAGCGTTACGAAACTCGTGAGATTGTGAACGATACGGAAAATCCGAGGGAACGCGCTCATAGATACCAAAGCCTGGATGATTATAATTCACGCATTGCCAACGAACGTGCTAAGGCAACCATCGGGTTAAGAGATGGTCAAATACCCGTTATGACAACTTCAAGAGATAACGACGGACTATCTGAACGGAATAAATAGCTTATGCCTGATGAAAACGGGCTTACAGAAAAATTTACTCACCGTGAGCAAAATAGTTTATCGTCGGGTTGGGGACACGCAGGAAATATTAAGAGCTATTTATCGCGTGAAGTTGTAAACCTAAGAGGTATCGTTGTAATCAAAAATCCCACTGACGCAGATTACAGGCAATTCCATAGTGAGTTTTTTGAGCAATATCCTTATTTACGCGGCAGGGGCGAGCCGTATATAAGACATACATATGATATTGATAATAATAGCTACATATGGCTTTCCACTAATATTCATGCGACGGTTGAGCCGCTTATTGATGAGTATTATGAAACCATAACACATCAATCAAAAATGTTTGACATCAAGTATTCTGATGATAAAATATCGTTTATTTTGGATTTAAGTAAAGAGTCCGAAAGGGAGATGGATAATAATCACGATGAGGAGGAGGGCTTGATTGATATGGCTGATTCTCAACAAGAAATCGGAAATAATGTTTCGGATCAAGGCACAGAATCCAGTAAAAAAGATCTTCTGTTTGAAAGATTGCAAAACGGCATTCGCGATGTACTAAATAGCGATAAGTTTAGGGACTGGCTGAAAACCGGTGGCAAGCTTTTATACAATCATTATAGTTTTAATAATTCAATGTTGATCTGGTTACAAAAACCAGACGCTTCCTATGTTATGGGATACGAACAGTGGAAAGAGTTTGGGCGTAATGTCAAAATGGGTTCAAAAAGCGCTTCAATTCTAATGCCCGTTATGGCAAATGAAAAGTATAAAGGAGCCCTTTTTAGCAGTATCAAAAAGAATCTTACCGAACAGCTTTCAAAAAACGCCGCGTTATCACAAGCCGTTTACCAGTTCGGATCAAGCAAGTTGAGTTTTACAATGAATAGAAGTGGGCTTCTGGGAATTAGGGTTGACGGCAGAGAACATGGCATCTTTCATTCTGATGAAGAGCTAAAACGGTACATCGACCGCGCTATTCTTGGTAAGGTGCCGGTTTACTTTACAGCCGGCAGCGTGTTTGATGTAAAAGATGTAACGGTTCCAGAGCATTTATGGCTTAAAAGCGGTTACAGTAATGATGAGATTGCCAAAGATGAAAATGGTAAAGCTATTAAAAATAGCCGCGGTGAAACTAAAATAATTAACACTCCAGAAAGACAAGCGCGTTTTAGACCCAGTTTGGATACGTTTATTGTCGCTAAAGATCCTGAAAAAATGGCAAAGCTATATGACGCATGTGTGGATGCAAGCCAACGCAAGCATGTCTATGTTTATGAACACGATACCGAATCTGACGAAACACTTAAAAACGGCGCAAAGGGTTATTATGATCGAAAAAACAATATGATTGTGCTTGCGAAAGGCATGGAAATAACAGAAAAATGCGCTGTATTGTTCCACGAATTAGGACATGCTGACTTACACAAGAATCTCGAAGAACTTGCGAATAAAATGGGCGAAGATAAAATACCCCAAAGCATGAGGGAGGTACAGGCAGAAGCTGTTGCCTATATGACCGCAACCACGTTTGGGATTGAAACCGACACGAGCAGTTTTGCCTATTTAGCTTCATATTCAAAAGGATTTGAATTACAGGAGTTCCAAAAATCGTTGGAAGTCATATATAAGGAATGCCAGGCATTAACCGCGGATATAAAGGCGGAACTTGATATATGCGGATTAAATCTTGACTTAACGCCAAAAGCCAGCGATGTTCTGGAACCGGATACTATAAAAGTCTTAGCTCAGAGGTACATGGGATTTGCAATTGAACAGGAAAATAAATATGTTTCGGCAATGAAAGAGCTGCCTGGTTTGCTTAAGGACAATAAAAGTGTTCCTGAAGCCGTTGACATTCTTAAGGAGCAAAAAAACAATCTCGATATTAGAAAAGAAAATATTGAAACCATAAAAGCTTATGTTTCTGAGCTTGCGGCTGCGGTTACAAGGAATAGTCAAGATGATATTATCGGTAAAATAGCAGTTGCCTCAAATAATATTTATCAGAGTGATTTTGATTTTAACAAATCAACCGCAAATTTTGTATTCCTCATAGACAGCTTAAAAGGCGGGCTAAAATCAGAATTTGATAATAATCCTCAAGCGACTTTAGCAAAAATGAAAGACCTGTATCCGCGTTTGAACACCTTAACAGAGTTTCAAATGAAGTATCTTGAAAAAAGCCTTTATATATCGCGGGAGTACGGGAAATTGTTACGATCTGATCCGGGTGAATTTGTAAAAAAAGCGTGCGACCGCGCGGATGTTATAGCGGCCAATTGCTCTAAAAACGGGACTATTGTTGAAATTGTAGACTGCGAACAATGGACTGACAAACCGATTTTTGAAAAAGGCGTTTTATGCCATCCAAAGGTAGCCGACGACATCATAAAACAGGCTGAAACGCAAATTAGGGGCTTTAAAGCAGAAGCGGAAAAACGTGGCGATTATTTTCCGTATTGCAAATGCTCCGTTACTGTATTTAGCCCTATTGCAGAGAGTAAAAATCTCTCAGCTCTTTTTACTCAACTGAGTATAGGTGATGGGACACAAAAGAGTTTACAGGATCATTTAGAGGATAGCTCTAAACGAAATAAAGAAAAGGGTGAAATTGTAGCCAATTTTACTTCTTCCTTACGCGAAAGATCGACAAAAGATAAAGTCTATATACCCTCAATACAATCTGATGGGAATACTTTTACGCGAAATACAGAAAGTGAGGCTGTCGTACCTAAAACAAAAGAAAATTGGTCTGCGGAAATTGTCATGGCGCGTAATGAACACGCCCGGGAAAATCCCGATTCGATCGGTACAGGAAAAGACAACAACAAGCAAACAGGAATAGATAATAGTAAAAGAAGGAACGACAAAGACAAAGGTTAAGGAGTTGCTAATATGAATATGCTGGGTTTTCGTCAAGGCCGAAACCTATCCTCGTCGCCAACAACTATCTCGAAAGAAAGAGAAACAACAACGGTAAGCACAAATGATATGAATGTTGATGATGATGTCATATTAGTAACTCTCGCACCTAAAAAAATAGTAATGACAGGTGAGCTATTAAGGCGTAAACAGGAAGAAGAAACGATAAAACGGTATAATTTACATATAACAAAAACAAGCACCTTGCTCTGACATAAGCATTTATCAAATGGTTTGAATAATCACATACATAAGTAATTTTTTATCAGTACATATTAAAAATTGTAAAAGATTGCTTTTGTATGTACGTTATGCTATGATAGTTTTGCTTTTTGTGAAAGGGGATACCTTTATGAGCCATAAAATCTGTGGACAAAAAAGTAAAACTATCTTTAGCAACGATGTGGTAACCTTAGACATTACGAATGGCACTAATGCCGACGTTGATGTTTGTTTCATTTCATATATCGACAGATATACTAAAACATCATGATTTTTTCTGAGGCAGAAATACTTATTCGGCTTAATGAGGCGGCTAATAATGCGGGCGTTATCCTGACTTATACACATAAATTGTTTTTTATGCGATTGCTAAAATATACAATAGATAACGGCTGTGAGAATTACACCGTTACGTTTTCCCTTACTAATTTATCCAAAACACTTAATATGCCGACGCGAACCCTTGTCCAGTGTTTAAGCCGCCTTACAGCCTGTGGTGCTATAATAAGAGAACCCGCGAGCGAATTGTTTTTTCCGAATAAACCATATTATAAAGCTTATACGACTACCATAAATAAAAAATTTATAATAGGAGAATGAAACCATGACTGCGGCTGTTGAAACTGATATTTTTGATAATGACGAAAGAATTATAATCAACAATGCTTTTAAAGGTATATTGCCTTCTGAATTTACTCAAAAGAGATTCTTAGAGAACCTTAGATTTGGACGCAGTATCAATTCTGATAGCACAATCGCGGCACTGCTTGAAGGGCTTGAATTGAAAGTTTCCGGCTTAACAGATTCAGAATGGGATTGCATTAAATCGAAATTGCCACTATTTACGCCATATGACGAAAGCAGTATTGAAGATCCTGTAATCAATGGAGAATAGAACTATTTTTTTCTTTTACTGTTTGTTTTTATAAGTTTATTTTATAGAAGATCCAGTTGACTATGATTTACATATTAATTAAAGCAAACAAAAAATCTTCCGATTATCGGAAGATTTTTTGTTTAGATATGTTTCGATATACCTAAACCTAAATCGTGGATAAGGATAAAATAGGCAAAATACGCCTATTTTATCCCTGAGCTAAGTATTTGGGTACATGTCGCTGTCAAGACAGATTTTTATTTCGGCTGGGAAACGCCGAACTAAAAATCAATCTTGACAGCGGGTATGGCTTATATCGTACTCACGGTGAGTAAAAAATATTTATGTTAAAAACTTGACAAAGTATGTACAATATGCTATTATAATATATACAAACAAGCCATTAACTAAAATAGGAGGATAAATTATGATACTGAAATTAAGCGGTTTAGGCGGTACAGAGTATTTAGAAGATATTGAAAATATAGAATCCTTTGCTAACCTGTTGAAGTCATTGGGTAGCAAATTAGTTGCTTCTAGTTTCGCAGATTATAGAATTGTGCATGGAGATGGAAGGGTTACATTTGTAACTGTAAATCCTAAGCTCTATATCGACTATGATGGTACATACGAGGGGTTTTAATAATGAAAAATAAGGAATACCTATGGGCGGCGGTCGATTTTGTTATTGATTATGCGGGTGAGCAGGGGATTAAATATAGACGCGGCGATTTTTATCTACAAAAGAATAAATATGATTGGTCTACAGGCAATAATTTAAACACATGTGGGTATTTAGGTGGTGAAAATCCGAAGGGTGTACTTGTATGTCTGCGTTTTAATTTTGTTCGTTGCAATAGCTTATTGAAATCGCTAAAAAATAAATTTCTTAATTATAACAATGCAAGGGTAAAAAAAGACGGGGTATATTTTTCATTTACATTCCGTGAGCTCGACATATTATTGCTTAAGGAAAATGGTGATAAATCGGAGGAAAAATTAGAGAAGATCATTAGACAAATTAATAAATTATTAGAACTTGGCGATCTTGAAAAGAATCCGTCTGAAAATGAAGCAATAGCGGCGAGTATGAAAGCTCAAGAGTTACTTGCAAAATATAATCTCGATATTGCCGTTATAAAAGGCGAGAAGAAAAATGAAGAAATTGGACAGGTTATTGCTGATATGCCTACAGGACACAAATGGAAATATTACTTGGCTAACGCCGTAGCGCATAGTTATCGGTGCCGATCTTATAGCATTGGCGCTGAAAGTATCGTCTTTTATGGTTATCGTTCGGACAGCTTGATTGCAAGACGTGTGTTTATTTATTTATATAATGTAGGAAACAGACTTGCCAATAGTCATGTAAAGAATGTTAAAGAAAACATAGGCTATACTACTGGCATATATAACAGCTTTTGCGCCGGGTTTGTTGTAGGGATAGATACGGAACTGTCAAGGAATTGTACGGCTCTTACACTTTATGTACCGGATGAAGTCAGTAAAGGCTTTAATGAATTATCAAAAAATTTTGCTAATCGACCTGCTAATTATCGTATAAATGATTTAAACGCCTATCAAAAAGGAGTTACCGAAGGAAAACGCGCGCTTAACGCTCAGTATATAGAGAATTAACCGTAGCTGTTAAATATGATTACAAGGGAAGGTAGTGATACATACATATAAACTTTCGCGGTAGTAAAGTAGTAAAACTAAATACCCAATGCGTTATTAAGGGGAAGAATAGGCAAAGTGCGCCTATTCTCCCCCTTTTTTCAGGTTTTGGGTTCGGTGACGCTGTCAAGACAGATTTTTATTTCGGCTGGAAGGCGCCGAAATAAAAATCAATCTTGACAGCGGGTACGGCTATCAACTTACTCACAGTGAGTAGATTTTTATTATAAACCTTAACTAAATAGGAAAACGAAGAAAATATTTTTGAATAAAACTTGACAATGTATGTACAATATGCTATTATAATAATCGTAAATGATATATAAAACGTCAAACATGGGTGAAAGGTGAAGCTAATATGAAAAAAACCATTAGCGAGACAGAAAGAAGACCATATAGGGCAGACGCAAAAAAATACGCACAAAGCATGAATTACGATAAACGGCAAATTGAATCTGATGTATGGAATCATCTTGGTCTGGT
>Ga0123357_10001847_pt1 | contig 22982 bp, 15 predicted proteins | sample TergutEmb28metaG_FD_89873 | JGI IMG/M metagenome (GOLD analysis project Ga0123357, IMG submission 89873) | Embiratermes neotenicus P4 segment gut microbial communities from Petit-Saut dam, French Guiana - Emb289 P4 | ecosystem: Host-associated > Arthropoda: Insects > Digestive system > Gut ... | reverse complement strand
TGGCGTGAATTTCCTTCAGCACCTTGCCTTGCAGGAAAAAAAAAAAAACCTTGATGACAGCTTGCGTCTCCATGTTGTTGAAATCGCGCTCATCGCCTGACATACTTCCTCTCAGCCTCTGTAACAAGAAAAGACTTGCAATCCGGCACATGAACAGACCCCTCTCTCAAACGACACTATCAAATCTGTCCTACGACATCGGGAAGTAGGTCGGGCTAAGGACTTATCAGCACCCCTCTAAATATAGCCTGCATTATAAGTCAATCTTTTGTGTTTTCATCACTATTTACATGGCACTGGTTCATCCTACTGAACAGGACCCTCACTGCAGCATACCTGTGTCTGTTGGAAGAGTTCATGGGCATGAGAATGTGTTGTAGTGGGTCTACGAAATAATGAAAATTCCATATCCTTGTTATTACCGTAGATGATGTCTTAGACGTTAACTGTAATCAGTTTCAGATTCCATGGCCAATATCACATTTTGACAAACAATGTTATACTCTCTAAAACGTAACTGATGTTTGAATTGGAACCATAAGTGACGATGAAAATGTCAACAACATATCAAACATATTCTGATATGTGACACCACCATACAATAACCATACTGCACTTGTGTTCAATGTACCGTAGATGGAGTTCTGAAAATATGGATGATATCAAAGCACCCATGGTTAATCCACTTTCTCTGACATGTCATTTACCATTGAAATAAAAATAATTTTGATTAATAACGGACTCACACAAAGTGATCGTAATTTTGTTTCAGGAACTTCAATGTTGAAATATAGAACCTTTGTTAAGAGTATGTAATGAAATACTGGTGTGCACAAACTGCTAGTATCAGATAATAATAAAAGGAAAATCTTTTACATTCCACATCAGACACAAGAAGTTCTGCATAATGAATATGCAACGAAGCAGAACAAAATTCTTCAGTACTTACACAGTATATTTTCCAGCAGAAGAACAGGAGTTCTTTTGTTAGCTGTTTGTAGGTCTAATCATGATAAATTTTCTATATGCAGTTTTATCAAACCTGGAAAACAGGGATGTGCTGCACTATGAACTATCAACTCCTATTTACATTTTTTGGTATTGTTTCAACTTGTTCCATGACTGCACATGGGCCGGGACAGCATAGTTGGTATAGCGACTCGCCATGGGCTGGACTCTCCGAGAATCGAATCCTGGAGGGGCAAGAGTTTCTGCACCCATCCAGACAGGCCTACCCAGCTTCCTACACAATGTGTACTGGGTCTTTCCAGTGTGGGGTTAAAACAGATGGGGCGTGGCGTTGACCACCCACGCCCATCTAGCACCATGGTTCAACAAAGAGTAGAGCCATATATCTACTCCTTCTCTGGGCCTTCATGGCCTGTTCCAGGGTGAAACTTATATTTACCTTTACCACAACAGCACTCGTTCTACCCCTGTGAACACCAGCACTCTTGCTTAAACAAGAACTGCAGTCATCTTGATACAACTAGCTGCCAGGAATTTTTTTATCCTCTCAACAAGCACATTAATCTGGGCCACAATTAACTCAGTAACTGGTGGCAAAACCACAATCAGAAATTCACATATTTATTGCGGTTAAACAAATACACTTTGTGTATACACAGCCAGTGCAAGCAGCAAAAGAAATATCAGTGTAGCCAGGTTAGTGGTGCAAGAATGTCAGTCACTGGAACTGTTTTATGGTGTTTGCACAGCATGCAATAAATGCAGTTTACAGGAGGTCATCTTCACTGAACACTAAATGTGGTGAGTTGAGATTTATTTAAAGCTTGGGAAATTTACTTTGCTCAGGCTGAAGAAACAAATCCAAAAGACTTAAGTTTCTCATTGATATTCATAGTTGATCACTTCCAGAAAGTCTGAGTAACACCTTACAAACCTAGCATCCAAGATTTGGTTCTATTCCTCAAAACAAAAATAACCCCTGATATTCTCAAACTACCATTACATAAATTCATACAAGGTATACTGGTATTTGTGCATTAAAAGAAATACGTATTGATGACAGAACAGTAAAGGAAGGTTGTAAATAGATTAGCTTTATCTCAAGCTAGAATAATAAAAAGGTAGGCTTCAGTCAGGTGTGGGTAACACACATGAAAGTAAACTCCAGGGTTGGGTCAAATGCTCCTCACTTTAGGCCAGGCAAAATTTTAAAATCCTGGCCTGTACAGACATCTAAGATCTTCCCAACCCCCAATATATGATCTTTACACCAGTCCACAGTCTCACTTACCCTTGTTCACCCCCAACATGCTGATTGCAATCTGTGCCAAAATGATGAAACAGCTTCAAAACATGACACAACAACACCACGAAAGGTACATACCTGGGGCATAAAGTTTACTTTTATAAACTGCTCTGCAGCTGTACAAACCTGGCAAGCACTGTGTCATGATGCTGAAGGCCAACCAACTACCAAACTCATATGTGTAGTTGGGACATGACACCAGATTGAAGAGAGATGTAAGTGGATTTGATGTGGCTACTGGAATCTTGCGTACTTTGGTGCCTGGGGGCCGCAAGTTCCGCAAAGCTACATGGATGCTCAGATTACCTAATTCACACAACTGAAACAAACAGGATTACCAACACATAAAAAATTTAGGAACAAGAAGACATGAGTTCAAATGCCAGAATGCATACTGAAATTAGCCTTTAGCTAAAAGGCAACAGAAATATCTATAGTAAAAAGTATGGAGCAGGAATACAGACACTGACACATGCAAAGTTCAGTAGTCTTTAAGGGCAGACATTCTATTGTGATGAAGATATAAAAGTAAAAAAGCCACCATTCTCAACTAAGTTTTGTGTTATATTATTGCATAAGTTCAATGTGACATGTTTCAGCTTAAGTACAGAAAACATCATCAGACATAATTAAAATACCAAATAAAAGTTATTATTTAAATGATATTAAACCATTATTCATGCTGGTATATATATAGTTGAGATATGAACTTTTTTTTGCTGAATTCATTGGACATTTCTGAGATGAAAAGCAACATATCACAGAAACTTCACTTTCACATGTAAGTACTACACACTGATTATTGACTTTGAGCCATACAATTTTACACCCAAATTTTGATTACTTTATGTGGAACCCAATCGTGCTCAAGTTACATACAACACCGAACTTGGTTGTGATTGATGGCCTTATACCCTTTTACTTCATGCTAACTTGCAGACTAACAGCAGCAGAAATAAGATTTTTAAGAAGTACTAAAGAAAAAAATAGCAACAGGGATGAGGACACAATGATGAAGATGCTGATGAGGTGGAGACGGTGGAGGAGGAGAAAAAAGAAGATATGTGATATATTTGTTAACTGCAATTGGGTTGACACCCACTGGCAGTAGTACAGTACACATTTACACACAAACAATACATAGGGTAACACAATTAACAACTTTGGCTTGAAGGCTTTCTGGGATTCGAACCCTGAGAGGTAAAACTAAAATTAGCGATGAACTAACCGTGTACAAATTATCGCCTAATTGGGAAGAGTGCGGACCATGCCCCGTCTTTGCATTTGCCTTACAATTGAGGAAAAAGCACAGAAAAAACTCAGTCAGGGTAGCCGAAGAGTGCCAGATACAGAATTTAAAAAGAGTGCCAGATACAGAATTTAAAAAGAAATACCTTGCATACGAATAAAAAAATAACAAAATAAGACTGTAAGACTGTAGAGACATGTTTTAAGAATGAAGAATGATAGAATCCCAAACAAAATAGGAAACATCTGCAAAGCAGAAGACATCTGGCACATTCACATAACCATGGCAACCAAAGAACACTGGTAACTTCTTCTTCTTTCACTGGCATTACAACCCCCTAGGGGTTTTAGCCTTCTCAGTGATTCTCTTCCATTCTGTTCCATCTCTTCCTCTAATTCTCATACCTAGGGGTTTTCACTCTAAAATTTTCTTAGGTGTTCTCCTGTCATCCATCCGCATCACGTGACCCAGCCAGTCTATTTTTCTACATTTTATAAATCTCAATATATCTGCGTTTTCAATCAATTCATTCAGTTTGTGATTCATTCTGATTCTCCAGGACCCATCTTCATTTTGCACTGGGCCGAAGATTTTTCTCGATATTCTGCGCTCAAATATTCTATGTTTTTTGTCTCAACTTGTTAATGTCCAAGCTTCACATCCAAAGGTCACTACAGCTTTTATTAAATTTTTGTATATTTTAAACTTTGAGCTTCTGTTTACTGCTCTTGATTTACTTAATTTCCCATATGCATAATAGAATCGATTTCCACTGAGAATCCTGGCTTGGATTTCACTACTGATGGAGTTAGTTCAGTTCATTTGCAAACCTAGGTAAGAGAATTCTTTAACGTGCTCAAATTTATACTTTCCATGACACAGGTGTTCATCATTAAGCACTGCTCTTGCTACTTGCATATATTTGGTTTTATTTTCATTGACTAGGAAGCCCCTTCTTCTTGCTTCTTTTTCTGTATTAAATGTTGTACCTTTCAATGCATTTTTACTTGTACTCATCACTGCCACATCATCAGCGTACGCAAGTATTTGTGTACTTTTTGTTCCTATATGACCAGTAACATTCATCTTCTGGTAACTTGAGCAACCATAATAGCAAATGTAACCACAGGAACATCCACAACTTTGATAACCAAGGTAATTATGACAACCAGAAAAGGGATGGTAATGTTATTAACCATGGCAACCATGGTATCAAGGAAACTATAGCAACCACATTAACAAGGTGAATAATAGCCATCAATCACAACTACATTCTTCTTGTATAATATATGGTTTTAATGCAACATGTCTTGGATCAACAGGAAGCCATCAGTGACTAAAGAAATTATTATGCAAGTTCCATGATATTATATTACATCTTACATCATCCATGTACATGGTTGAGATCTGAACTTCACATATATCATAGAATTATGTGATAAACCAAAACCAGTTAACCAGATTGACTGTTATTATTCACCTTGTATATCATCATCACAACAGGCTACCGCACATTAAAAAAAAAAAAACCATACAGACATTGGTATCCTTGATAACAAAAGCAATCATGGTAACAATAGTAACCAAAGTAGTTATACATGTATGTAGGTATACATATAAAGTGTTTCTTTTTCCACTTTCAAAGAAACTTCAAATTACTGGGCAGATTTTAGTAAAACCTCCAAATATATTATTCCATGAAAATTCATCCAGCAGAAGCCAAGTTATTCCACAAGAACAGACATGACCAAGCAGATAGTTGCTCTTTCCACCTTCGCAAGCATGTCTAAAAAGGCTCTGAACACAAAGCTAAATAGAAAAATACCAGGAGATCAAGATGGAACATTAGGTTAGGAAAGATTTCAGACAGAAACAACAACAGGGGAGGAAACAGAGGAGAAACAGCAGCTTTGGGAAGACAGCGACATATGGAGAAACTTGGTTGATATATGACCCACACAGAGTAGAAATATCGTAGCAAGAAGGAGAAGAAGTGTACAGAAAATAAAGAGATTATCCCAGTCATTTGAAATTTGAAGAAAAATAACTTATTGGTACAAAGAAGTTTTAAAGCAATTCTGCATACCATCAAAATATAGACTGGTATTCTGACTGCAAGCAAAGTAACACAGACTGATAATGAGCATCTTTTAATTTCAATTTTATAACCAGCTCAGTAACTCCTGTACAGTTTCACATGTAGTCTTGTGGGTTATGACACAACACCACGGAAGTTGACGGATGGGTACTGATGTTTCACAGCAACATTCAGCCTTTATCTTTACAGCATAGTACACTGAATAAGGAGGCGATATTTTGCTCTGAAACATTAGTACCCACGTCCCCTACCAGACAAGGTATCACAAACCAGAAGACCAACAAATCTTCCCTTACTCATGTATAAAGATTCTCTGAAACATTCAGCTACACTTTGGATGAGTAAACTTCATTGATTTCCTTATGGACTACAATGATGCAGCATCAGCAGAAGGCAAAGCACTTCACCCATTCAGGAACTATATGAGTGTTCCATGGGAAAAGGTAAGGTAAATCAATCCCATTACAGGTCTGAGATGCCCAGAGGGTTCCAGGAAGTTAAGGTTCCCAGATTACGTGACAATTGCCCAGGGTGGTCGTAAGGTTGTCAGCCTTATGCACCGGCCATTTTTAGTCCCAGGAAATACTCCCAGTACTCATTTGTGTTTGAGGTTAAGTCGACCCCAGGGCCATAGTGCGATCGGAAGGATTATGTCAATGAAAAATTCCAATGACACCATCTGGAATCGAACCAGCGACTTTCTGATTTGTAGCACAGTACTTTATCCACTGTGCTACCGCGGTCCCCCCCATGGGAAAAGGGAGTATTCAATACTAAAATCTTCCTTGTAGCAGTACCAATTCAGAACCTCCCTACCTGCAGACTTAAAGGGTATTTCTTTTGTCGCAAAGAGAGATCTTTTCCTTAAAAGGGTGGTCTTCACTATGGCTACTGCGTCACTTATAATCAGTTAGTGTAGTCCTGCGTCATACAGCATCATATGCCAAAAGGGGAGCAATTATGTATGAAGGAACTTGACAAAGAAATCTCACAATGTTTAACATACCAAGAAGGCTGCAAGGCTCCCATAAACCTGTACTGGTCCTGGTGCTGTGAACAGTGGATGGTTCACATGATAAGCAACATACAGTGTGAACAGCCAGTAGTAGGAACAGTTCTTGATAAGGTTGAAAATGGGCATTGTAGCGTGAGAGAACCGGTGCACAAAGAGGGTTTCCAGAAGTCGCTTAGCATAGTGCAGTGTCCAGCAGCCTGCTGCAATGCTGAAACATCAACATGTTACAAAGAACATACATATATGTGAACCACAGTTAGAACACTTGAGAGAGCTGCAAGCAGACAACAAGATGTGCAGATGAAAACTCTACAGAGTACTAATAAATGAACAAGAACAGATAAATATCACAGCACTGTGTAATGAAGGTTCCAGCTGGTTCAATCACAGCCTCAGTTCCAGTCCTCACTTCACTTTCCCCTGCCTAATTCCTACAGATCCAATGTACCCAGCATGTGGCCTTCATGGTCCCAGGCCATGATCCACCTGAGATTTTATCCAAGTGGCAAGCACAAATGGACTGACAGGACAGTAGGCAACAGCTCAGTATGTTAAATACCTTTATTCTTATTGACTTGATCAAAACCGATCGACTAGCATTTGTCTTATGCACCTGTGTTTGAATAAAGTTCATTAAAATTTTCTTGAGACTGCTTTTGTGTTACTACTAAAAATCCACATTTTTAATAGCTAATAGGCTATACTTCACCACCATTACCAGTACAAATAATCGCAGTGCTTTAACATATTTATTACTGTCGGAACCTCAGATATGATGAACATAAAATCCAAAAGCATTACATTACGCAAGATAAGCTTCTTTAAATGTTACAAGAAACGCTGGTCACTTAAGGATACATGTGCAACACATGGATGACAGGAAGATGTCTCATGTATGATCACTGGGAAGACCACGGACCAGGTGATGATATAAAATAAAGAGCTACAAAGAAAACAGGGAAGCATTTTCCAAAGATCTGAGAAGTGCTCATGGGAGGATAGAACAGAACTGAGCAGTTTTCAGACAGTGGTCTATCTCAAGAAAACATAAGTGCAAGAGAACAGTAACAGCTTCTATACATCCAAGTGTCACCCAGAAATAAATGTCTCCTATGCCTTATCACCTCACATTCTGTTTTGTGGGAATAACCAATACATCATACTCTCACTTTCTACTAGCTATAACTGTTTCCTCTGACATAAGGCAGCAAGACAGTTGATTCTACAACAGCAGGGATGGATGTGCATTTAAAACAATGAGCAGTAACTGAGCTCTTGGTTTATGAATATAAATGATTTGCATTCACAGATGTTTGTTCAAAGTCTATGATGAAGCAACTGTGGACAAAAGTACTGTTTGAAGGTACAGCAGGTTAAAGAAAATGAACAGGTACAGAACTACATGATAGACCATGGAGTGGCCACCCTTGCACTGCAGTAATGCCTGGCAGTATCCCATGGGTTTATACACTGTTATGCAGTGACCAGCAAACAGCAACAGATGAACTGTGCTGAAACCCATCCACCAGTCAGTAACTGTAGTGGCAACTGGTCTTTACTTTGTTCATCCCATGGTGAGAATAAACAATGACAGAGTAGAGGCTCATCAATCCCAACTAAAAATGCTGATTATATATGTAAAATATGGTTACATGTTCCAGCTGGAATAGGCCATCATGAGGTAATACAGAACACCAAAAATACTTAGAAGTATTGATGCAACTTTAAAGTGTTTCGACTTTAAATGAGATCTCATTTTACAAAGAAGATATGATTTTAAAATGGTTATATAGCGATACGGCCTTAAAGTTATAGAAAGGTAAGTTGGAGAAAGATTACTGCATAATAAATATCTGGGTAAGTTATACTGAGTTCTGATATAGTATAAACTTTCAAACATGAAGGATACTTTATAATGTATATAGAGGTACATTATATTGTATTCCTGGATGGAATAGTTAACGGTTCTTGTGTACGAGCAGTGTGTGGATTTTGAAACATGATTATCATGTTAAGCGATGATTAGATGATTATATTGAAAGGAAACTTGGGTCTTCATACAGAAATCACAGACATGGAAGTGGACTGGATTCAACTGACTCAAGCTAGGGACCAGTGGTGGAATCTTGTGAATACAATAATCAATTTTTTTTTAAGCTCATGGTTCTGTGCATCGTAATTCAATGTTAATAAAAATCCTAACCTAGGAGGTTTAGTACTCCTGATGATGGGTGCTGTGACACCCGAAACATGTAGAGTAGCTTTGCAGTAAATAAATATCTGCATACTGTTGCATCTGGCTGGATTTGTATTAACATTACAATAATCAACTTCCGGTTTCAGAAAATATTGGGAAGTTCCTGAGTAACTGGTAAAGCTTAGTCATGCCTGTACTTATTAAACATACCATGAAGATGTAAGGGGAAGTGGAAGTACGCCTCCAGTTCTGTAACAGCCAACCGACTTTTCATTACTTTTGTACCTAAGCATCTACCAATGCACAAGGGGTATTCAAAAATTATTTGAACTCATCTCATTTGCAGCAAGTGTATTATCTCTAGGCTGAGTACCAAACAACTGCTAGCTAAAACATTCCCCTCCCAGAGCTGTACATCGCAACAATCTCCTCAGGAGCTTCCAAATGGCTTCATGGCACCATTCTTTAAAAGTGTTGCAATACCACTCATGGACAGCCACCTGTGCAGTTTCCTTGCCAGTGTTGAAACTCTGCACCCATGTGATCACAGTGCTACATGCAGGTGCTCTCTCCACAAACTGTGATAACTGACGATGACAATTCAGCACCTTTCCACAGCAATCACATGGTCCATTTCTGCCTATGATAACTGCCTTCCATTTTGATTTTAGTCCATGCACTTCAGCCACTAGACTTGGTAAGGACACTGCAGCTTTTTATACAAATACACCATCAGAGCCATCTGGTGGTGTAATGCTGCACTACCTGACAATAATTCAAATGATCTTACAGCTTGTTATTTGCTGAAACAGCGACCCTTGTCCAAATCATCTCCCAATGCCCTTCATATGTGCTCTTGTCATTCATTAACCTTTTGGCACCGGAATTATTTTTTTTTAACTTTAGCACACCCTGTATATAAAATGTGAATAATACAGGAACCAAATACGTTAGATTTATGAAACAAACTGCATTTTGAAGAGGAAAAAAACGGTGAGCATATACCATGTTTAAAATATTGAGTACCTATATTTGTTGAATAAATATATAAAATGCAACATTAAAGGTTAGCGGTGCAGTACAACCACTAAAGTCGTCGTTAGGCGTCAAAAGGTTAACAATCTCTAGTCCCACCTCCTACAACTTAAAAAACATGACCACTGAGCAAATCACTTACTGTACTGTGTAGTGTAGAGGAGCTGAAGTAGCACCATCCCCATAGAACAACCAGGGGCGTCTGTACATCCAGAGGTACACAAATAATGGGCCTGCATACTCTGCAAGGAACACAGTCTTCCAGCCAATCTGTGGCCCCAGATCCTTCACATACAGCTTTGAACCACTTCTCAAACCCAGACTCTTAAGAGATTCATCTTCTTTCAGGGTTTTACCTTTTGGTTCAAGTCGCAGGGCCTGTCGATCTGGATGTAGGTATTTCTTCAACCCATGAACCTTTTTCTTGAGTTCTCGAACAGATGTTGCAGAAGAAAGCTGCAGAAATCAATCTTCCGATCATACTAATACATGACCCCCTATTCAGTAAATAATCTACATATGTGGTTAACTTCAAATATCATGGGGACAGAAGAAAATGCAGAGGCACAGAAACACAGATTAGAGCATCCTCTTCTCTTCACCTATGATGGCTGTCATCACACTATACCACGGCCATGGTAAAACTCACATGGACTGCCACCTACACACTGCTTCAGGCTGGTATATTTTGCCTGTGGCATACAATATTACTCTCCAGTTGTCTAGCCATTCTGTCCACTTAAATGACAGCAATGATAACATTCATTTGAAACCAGCACTTTGGGCTGGCTGACAGTCCCATGGGGACTGTATGAAAATACAGTAAGCTGGGAGGGGGAAGCTTCAAGCACTGTCATGCTGACTATCCATGGGTTCCTTTAGCGGCTTCAGTACAACTGAGGGGTAACAGCTCCCACAAACAGCTAATGTTTTGCCAGTAAATATAAAACTTAACATTGGAAATATGAAGTTTTCTTTGGAAAGTGTAAACAAACAACATGCCAGTGTAAGGTGTTCTAACTGAATCACATGTTCAAGCAATTATCAATTACAATACTTGACATATTCATATCAGGAACTATTAAGCTTGTCATCTTATGGCATCATATAGTCTAACAGGTAGGTACCAACAATGTGGAGCAATTTGTTACCTCCATTTTCAGGGGTATGGAGGCAACAGGTTCTTCAAAATGTTGGTACCCACCTACAAAACTAGAGGGCATCACATCCAAGAATACATCATCAAAACCACAAATCATCACAATATATAATAACATGCACTGAGTTCAATCCATCCACCTGTTCATTCCTTTCTTGGAATTACCTCCCAATTAATCACAGGTTGTCATGGTAGAAGCACCCTCTCCATTACATGTGAATCACCATATAATACAAGTATTAAGTCTTTAAAACCTACAACGCATGTCACTTTCATAACACTGGTGATGAGATATATCTTTTAGTCCTTGGTATTCTTCAAGTTAAAATAATTTGTTGCCTTTTCATGGTATTGCAGTTCAAGTAACAGCGTAAAAATATTAATTTTAATCCCTCTTTTCCCATGCATGTTGCTGCGAAAAATGCAAAACTATGATACGAAAGTGAAATGTGTGGTATGTTCCGTAACTTACGTTTGTACTTCATCTTTATCAGGGAACACATGAAAGTTCCAAAGTAGCCGCTACATTGTCTCCTTAAACGTGAAGGTTCAGTAAAAATCAGAAGACGGATAAAAAGATTCTGTCTGTGGATATTACTTTGTGTTTATGGTAATTCTGAAGCCTCGTACAACTTGGGGCCAAAATTCTGGCCCTAATCTACTGCCTAGTACTCAAATAAGAACCTTGTTTATATTACGTAAACAGGGCTACAAGGTGCTATCTCACGCCAGTGTGTACACCGAGAACATTTCAAACACTTACATTATTTACAACTCCAAGAGATTTGGAAGTCTGGGCGTGCAATATTTCTACCTGAAATAAAGAATGGTTTTTAATGGAAGTCTGGGCGTGCAATATTTCTACCTGAAATAAAGAATGGTTTTAATAAGATATAATAAGAGGGAAAAATTAACTATATGCCGCTAAACTACACAAGGACATAATATAATCAATACTTGATCCTGTTATTCATTAGGGTGGCCTACAAAGGACTTCTACCTGGAGCAATGCTTCAATAATTCAAATCTATATCGCACTATTTATGTTAATGTTTAATGAAAAGCTTAAACTTCATCACAGCATACAATTATACTTACCTCCATGATTCTGACTCAGGTAAATATCGGCTGACGAGATTTACCCACAGATGGCTGTATTGTCGACAGCCTTTCTCGATTCCAAACATCTTACGAAGCAATATTACCAATTCCAATCCATGCGATGCAGTCTGCCGTACATAGATCACATACGTATTCAGTATACCGACGTACACAACTTTGCAATTATAAACCAACATCAGGGTCGTAAAGTGTACTGAATACGTATGTGGTACATAACATAACGGGGATGTGTCATTTTAAAACGTACGTATACCGTTGACATGAAACGTAAAATACCAGACAGGCAATATCTTCTCTATCGAACGAACTGACGTAGTTGGCAAATTGCCAGTCTCCAGAACCTTCCGGAATGTTAGAGAACGAATGACGAGTATATATTCTTGTAACCAGTGAGCTAGCGAGCCTATTGATTAAGTTTACGCGACGTATGTGGTGGTTGTACGGGTGTGTAAAAGTTATTACAAATAGCGTGACATCGTTACAGTTTAGTTGTACAGTGCAAAGAAGGAGGTATTTGGAATACGACAGTTGATATAACTTGTATAGCTCTAACAAGGTAAATATTTCACAAATGTAGAAACAGCTTGTTTGAGGTGATGCGTAGGCGGCCTCACTTCTCACGTTTCATTTCGTACTAAGCAAGTCGAAAGTGTTGGAATATTTCGACAATGTGTTGTTCTAAATTTTATATGTATATTAGAGTGTAGAAGATAGTCGTAATATTGAAATGGGCCGAAGTATAAATTTAGAGCTGTAGTCTATGATATTCCATGTCTTATTCGGTGAAGTCTCTTGCGTTGGTGGGTGTTTCATGACGCATTATTAATCATTTTAGGTTGCAATTCAGACATGGGGAAGGATTATTACAAGACACTGGGGATTTCAAAGGGAGCGTCGGACGACGAAATAAAGAAGGCGTACCGTAAACTTGCCCTCCGGTATCATCCCGACAAAAACAAGTCACCCGGAGCAGAAGAGAAATTTAAGGAGGTAGCAGAAGCGTACGAAGTGCTGAGTGACAAGAGAAAGCGAGATGTGTATGATCAGTATGGTGAAGAAGGACTGAAGGGCGGTTCTTCAGGCGGAGGTGATGGACCAGGGGGTGGCTTCACCTACACATTCCATGGTGATCCTCGCGCAACATTTGCTCAGTTCTTTGGTACTTCAAACCCTTTTCAGACGTTCTTTGACATTGGTGGTCCAGGAGCTAACCGAATGTTTGCGTTCCAAGATGACATGGATTTGGATGAAGACCCATTTGCAACACTAGGAATGGGTAATGCAAGACCCGGAGGACCGGGCGGGGCATTCAGGTCGCATTCGTTCAACTTCCACACAGGATCGCCCGGTCGCAATAAGGATAAGCTTCAGGATCCACCCATTGAGCATGATCTGTATGTAACACTGGAGGACATCAGTCGCGGTTGTACAAAGAAAATGAAGATATCACGACGTGTCCTTAAGCCAGATGGATCTTCACAGAAAGAGGACAAAGTGTTGACGATCAATGTGAAACCAGGTTGGAAGGCAGGCACAAAAATAACGTTTCAGAGGGAAGGAGACCAAGGCCGCAACAAGATTCCTGCTGATATCGTGTTCATTATCCGGGACAAGCCTCACACACTCTTCAAACGAGAGGGCAGTGACATTCGATACACAGCGAAAATCTCACTTAAGCAGGTAAGTGTTATGTGAACTAACAAGAATTGGTTTAGTCTCAACTGAAGTGGGATTAATGGTGTGACAGTTGCTCCAGGGTCAAGGGGGGCCCAGATTAATGCAGTCAGTGTGTAAGATGTAACAAACACTGCAGCTCCTTAATTGATATTCAGGTGCCCTGCAAACTTGTGCAAGTTGTCAACAAAAATGGGCCCAGTGTCTGCAAGTCTGCGAAATTTGAGGCTTTCACAGTGGTGCTACTGAAGATACAGGTCTTTAGAATGATGGGTTTGTCAGTTGGTAAACAGTTCGTGATGTAACAGGTTATCGTACCTTCAGGTCTGGATGCACTTAAGCAGACCAGACCATATCATACTGGTCAGACAGCTGTAGTTAACCCCAAGTACCAGAGCTCAATGCAGGCATTCACAAAGATCTGTTTAGTACTGTATTTCCATCTACATGGTCATGCTGAACCACTGTTCTCTTATGCAGTTTCTGAATGTAGCAGTGCATTAAGGTACTGATAGGTTTAAAACCTTTCACTAAAAAAAAATCATATTTACTCAGATAATGTTGAAATAATTTTTGTGTAGTCTGAATATTGCAGTACCCTGGATGTTAAACGTACAGACTGTCTCATATGCCTTGTTGGATACTTCAGTGGCAAAGTAATTATAAGCATTAGGGCTATTATTTGTTGTCATTAAGTAGAATTACAATGTATCCACAGTCCTTATATGCTTTGTAGTACATGAATACGGAATAAATTGTGTGAAGGTAAAACCTGCACAGTTCAGATATGAAGTACATGTCTGCATAGCTGTTTTACAGTAATGAGAATAGGCATTCAATGGCGGTAGTGGAAAGCGCATAGAATAGCCACTTTGCAGGAAGAGTTGTAATGACTTTATTGATTGCTTTATCATGATAACCGGTTGAAAGTTTTACATGTTTTGTTGTTAGCAGCAAATTTCATACAGTTTGTTGCATCACAATTTGATGTTAATTGCTTTGCCCTTAAACCATTGATGTAACTTGGGTAAGGTGTCATTAATGTAGCTTTGAAATTGGTAGTTTTGGAATGATTAGGTAATGATAACCACTAACATCAGCAAAGACGTTTGGTCTGTGATTTTGACAGATGAGTGTATGTGTGCAACAGTTACTAGCAAAATTTCAATGTGCCACGCTACTGTCACTGTGAATTTATACTATAGTAAATTTATTTTTTCAAAATAGATAAAGAAATTAGATCCATTTAATAATCAACAGAAATGTGCCTTGTCGATAACAGCCATATTTCCTGTTCAAGTGCCTTCCTGCCTGGCAAAGAATGGCACGTAACCTATTATGCTGCAAACAGAACCAGGCAGAACATGTGTCTAGCTGTGAATTGTGTAGTTTGGTTCCTGGCCCATATATCCAGATGGTCGTACTGGTCTGGCCTGCTGCAGTCTGCCTGCAGCCTTCATCTTCAGGGCCAGGTAGTCTATAAAGAAAGACTGTTAACCCTGAAGATGAAAACATGATCATTTGAAACTGTGGTAACTGTTTGCCAATGTATATAATGTGCTGATCGACAAGAACCTGCTGTTGAACAACAATTTTGAGATTATAATTTTTTAAGTATGACTTCAAAGTAAAGAATAACAGGTTAGATTTATTTTGTGTGACTTTTGTGGTGCCAGTATTAGTTCAGAGCTGTGGAAGTAGCATATGTGTGTGTGTGTGTGTGTGTGTGTGTGTGTGTATACATATGCATTATTTATTGGGAAGTAAAACTTTGGCAGTAATTGAAGAGAAAACAAAGATGGGGGTTTTTGAGAAGAGGTTGGTATTCATGTAAATGTAACTATGCACCTGCATTAGGTGGGCCAGGATTGTGTAGTTGGTGTAGCAGCTGTCTGTGGGCTGGACAGTCAGGATAAGATCTAGAGGAAGCAAGATTTTCCGAACTCATCAGACTGGCCCCGGGGCCCACCCAGCCTCCTATACAGTGGGTACTGGGGTCATTCCTGGAGTAAAGCAGCTGGGCCGTGGTGTTAACCACCCACCCCCATCTAGCGTCAGTATTAAAGAGTAGACCTACACCCCTGCTCACCCGTTGTTCCTTCATGGTAGGTTATAGGGTGAACCTTTATGCCTATGTGTTAGATGTGCATGCTCTTAGAAGACTGAGGCAGCAGGTTCCTCCAAAAAAGATACTTAACAGAGTACTATAACACCCACAAGGCTACAATGTTAAGGGTGCTGAGAAAATTGGGGTCTGAGGGAAATATACAACAGACACAGCTTGGGTATTTTTTTCTTTCTTTGATTAAGTACAAGATGCATGGGACATGTAGCGTCCATGGTGAAGCATAATGTGGTTAGGGGAACAGTGAGGTACATCACATTGTGATAGGCCCAGTTTTGGGGGGCTTTAGTGATGACACCCAGTCTTTGGGTTTGCTAACAACAGGGAATCTCATGGTCAACTTTGTAATTGCATTCTATAAATGCTGTGCTGAGGTAGTGGAAAGAATACAAGTCAGTGTTTAAAATTACCGAATGTTTCATGCAGTAACATAGGTCACATTATATATTGTATTTACGTGTGGAATGACAGTGAAGAGAATGGGGATGTTAGAAGTGAGTGTGAGGAACTGGAGGCACTGACTGTGACACTGATAGGTAAAGGTACATAGAATCTGACATGCTTTGTGTAATAAGTGTATGAAATTTCTTCTTGGTAGTCGTCTTTTTTTGGAGGTTGTCTTAGATTTGGATAAATACATTTTTACCTTGGCAGAAGTGTTTTGTTTGAGGGTTTGTCTTGGATGAATGTAATTGTGCATTCAGGTAAATACAATATCCCAACAACAGCAGTATGAGTAGATAAAGTAATATACAAACATGTGTTAGTCCTCTATGTTTCAGCCTTTGTTGGCCATCTTTATGGAGGTACTCAACAAAGAAAACTTAATAGTGGCTGGTTATGTTAAGATGTGCAATAGTGAAGTTGAAATAAAAATGTTAAAATGGTTAAAAAGAATATAAAGCATAGTACAGAATGTGTATCATAATAGTTATTCATCACAGACAAAGAACTGTTGCAGAATTCAACTTCATTTTCTAGGATATGTCTCTGTGTCTCCTGTGGCTTTTTTTTATGTCAAAAGAATGAACACATTCTTCTGTACTATTGCACATCTGTGGCATAACTAGCCATCATATTTTTCTTTGTCGAGGGCTCCATGAAGATGGCTGAGAAGGGTGAATCATGTAGGACTACCATATGTTTGTACATGACTCTAATTATACTCCTGTTATCGGAATATACACTGTGACCATTGGATGCTTGTGATGACAGCACTTGAGAGTTCTCCTTTTACCTACAGTGTACTTAGTCTCCTGAAAGGGCTTGTTGGTAGGTAATTTTGCTAACAGTATTGTGTTCACAGAAAAGCTACGTGACTGAGGGAAATACAGGGAAGTATACTAGAGTACCAAGCATAACAACTTGATGAGCTTGGTGGAGGTCAGTCAGTGGAACTTCTTTCTGTGGCCTAAGTATGGTTTGAAGTAAAGTAGATTATAAATTGAAAACATTTCTTATTACAGGCCTTGTGTGGTTCAATCATCAATATTCCTACACTTACCGGCGATAAAATTCCAGTCAACCTGATGAATGAGATTGTGAAACCTACAACTGTAAAGCGAATCCAGGGTCAGGGACTGCCATTCCCAAAGGAACCTAGCCGAAAGGGAGACCTTATAGTTTCATTTGATATAAAGTTCCCAGACAACATCACACAGAGTGTCAAGGACATTTTATATGATACACTGCCTAACTGAAGCTGTTGGTAGGCTAGTGTGTTCTGTGTATAATATGTATAATGCTGCAGAAGGTTGGAGCAAAGTGCACAAATACCAAAGTGGTGTTCCCTCATGGAAAATGCTTGTATCATGGTGTGTGTATGGTTCACATCATCACATCTGGTAACAGTTTCACGTGTGTTTGGTTGTGTGAATTGTGTTTGTGTCAGCTGGCCTGGGTAAGACTGACTGCATTTGACTTTAAGAAGTCTGGCTTAGTAATACTTGCGTTCTATTGTAGTTATATTAACAACATAAACCTATTTAAAGTGAGTGAATTTTATGTTCTAAGCGTGTTTTTGTCTTACTCGGTTGGCTAGCCTATATTTTGTACGTTTTAGTACAATGCTTTTGTACAAGAAAGGTGAGCAGTTTGGCCCTTCATCTTTGTACATATGTTTCATTCAATTGTATGTTAATATGTAGGCAAAGCAAACAGATCTGTACAAAAAAATCAGGTATATAAATGTTTGTTTTATCCATACTTGGCCTTGTATTCTGTCCATTTTGTTGGTACATTTGAATTGCATGCATTGGCTTGAGAAACTGGGAGCATAACTGTATTAACTTCCATTCAGAGTTTCAGTAGAATTTGTCAGCCAGTTCTAACACTGGCTAAAATGTGATAATAGTAATGGCTGCTTTATGTGACCTTACATGTGAAGACCTACATTTTAATGTGAGTCACTCTGTTAGAAAGTGATAAGCAAAATGTGCTGAGAAAATGAAACATGTTTATGTCCATAACTTTTTGAAATACTAAACAGAAAGGTGCCAAAATTCTTATATTGTATGCACATTTCTGTATTCAGGAATTAACAAGTGTTCAATCACATCAATATTACCAAAGTCTCTTATTGTTGATGATAATGAAATGATGGTTGAATCCATCTGAATTTGTAATTATACATGTAACTACACATTTAAAAACAATAATGAATGTGCTGCTGTGTCTCTCTCAGTCATTAAAATCCAAACGGAGTGTGTTTTGAGGTAAAAGTGATTTTAACATTCCAGAGTTGTTAATGCTGTTTGTGTGCCCAAATAGCCGGTTTTCTAAAAAGCAAGCAGCATGAAAACTGCCCAGTTCAGTTCCATCATTTTTTGTCATTGTGAACCCCTTTACTGCCATATCATTCACAAATACTGTAAGGTCTTGAACAGATTCTTCCTTCTGTTTTGAATTTTGTGTTTTTTCATGTCTGGGAGGGAAGATGAATTGTCATTTCAAGCATTGAAAGGTCAAATCTTGTAGTATATTATACCTTGGAGAGACATAAAAGAGGTACGCATGATTTTGCCTGAGTGGTCTAGCCAGTGGATCACTCAGACCCAAACCATTTTTGGAGTGCTTGGACCCTGAAGACAGAAGCTTCAGCAAAATGTCAGTAACTATTTGCCAGTAGAAATGGTGTCATAACCCAGATCAACACTGCTGCTGCAACTTCAGAACTTGCATTTCAGGCACAATTTGAATGAGTGTAAAAACAAGCAGTCATCAGAAAACATAAAATGGTAGTTTCTTGTGCAGAATTGTGCAAAGAAGGAAACAAAACAAACTGTAATATATGGATAGGTATGGCACATTTAATTGCTTTGGCACATGGTTATTTTGTGTTTTTTGCTCTTGAATTACAATTTGGCCATATTTTACTCAACACCAACCTAATTTTGTAAGGATTTGATGTGAAAACTTGAGCATGATCAGAGAATAGCGTGATGTGGTAGCAGCAATGTATTCGGAATTGCACATCTGTAAAATGCACAACATAATTCAGATTGCAAGACCCCCATTAAATGTAGAAAGTTACATGGCAGTAAGTGTCAATATTTTTGGAGTGATTAAATCAAAATGAGGGGAAACTGGCTCATCTTTTCATGGTAATGGGGAAAAGTAAGAAATGGGGTGCAGAAGTTAATATTGGTTATTAATATTGGTTCAGCGTAAAGCTGCAGTCTTTGATGTTGTGACACTGCTGTCGGGTAGACAATGCATCTGCTGCTTCTGGTTTAAAGTCTGAGATAGGATTCTCTGAAATGTGACCTCTATAAGATTACACAAGCCAGAAGAACATAGTGTGTACTTTTTCTGTCCTCATTTGATGTCGTGCCATGTGTGTGGAAATTCTCCCATTTATGCACGTGGCATTGTATCTGGATGTCACGACAGTTAATTGGGTACTCACAAACAGAAAGGATCAGCTAGTAACCAGTTGTTTCACTTCAGGGTATGATAAAATCTGGTGTCAAAATACTTGTAGATATAAATTAGTTGGCCTTGCGTGACTTAAATAACTGTCCATGAACACTATTTTTCTATTGAAAGTTAGAGCCAAACAGTGACTTAAAAGACGACGAATTTACGTGAATCGTCCAACGTGATTTATGCAACATATATGTCAGCATGCTTCTATCCAACTGTGGTGCCACATACAAGAAGATGACATTCTTTATAGAAATATTTCTCAGCAGATTAGCTGTTACCCTATTATAATCTCTTTGAGAATTAAAAGTAAGCAATAAAGTTCCTCTTTTCCGAAAATATCTTGGGTCCCCACACATCCTGGTGCTTAGTGGATACTAGGGTTCTTGCCAGGGTGTGAAGTTGACAGCTTGCCTCCATCAATGTAGTACTAGGGTTAAGAATGAGTAGAGCTATACATCTGCCTCCCTCCATTATATCTAAATGGTGTGTGTGGCACCTTTTGACGTTTGTAAGAAAGACTGCAGATCGGTGCAAGTGCCATCTGTAGGCAAGTATAGTAACTGAAATTATTTACAGAAAATGTAGGAGTATAGCTGTCTGTGAAAGTCTTAGAAATAAGTGGGAAAAGAAAACTGTAATTGTCTTGTCAAGTGAGAAGTCACATTCAAATACAAAAACTTTAAGGTAACTTAAACCAGCAAGGAAGTATAGCACACAAAGTCAATACGTACAGGTGTATCTAAAATGCTGGGACAAACTTGGGAAAGAGTGCCCCACACCAAAAAAAGGAAGGTTGATATTAGTATGTCTGCAAACCTTTAGTTCTAAAGGTATGACCCTCACATTCATCCGACCTCAGTCCTTTTAGATTTTTGTCTGTGGGGACACTTAAAAACCCTGCTGCATTCACCTCTATTTTATACAGTAAGAAATCAACCGTTACTAAATTGGGAAATGTGTATTGCAAATGTAGTAAGTAGAATATATCATAGGTAAGGTATTCCGTGTAATCAATCATTTAAACCCAAAAACCACCTAATTCAGGACATACATTTATATTAACTCTTCAAGTTTGTCCAAGCATATTTAGCTAAACCTTGTATAATATTACCAGCAGATGCCATAGTAGTGTATATGGCCATGCTGACACACTAGTTGATACATGGCATAAATATGGACATTGGAAAATGGTTTTGGACTACTGGTCCATATTCTAAAAAGTGGATGATGCAAAAGAATTCTACATGATGAAAAAAACACATTTTGATATGTACATTTGAAGTGGTTGTGTAGTCTGTACATTGCCTAGGGCTGTGGGCTAGACCAGTGAGGAGTTACAGTTTCATTCCCAGTATGACGAGATTTTTCTCTTTCAAGCACCAAACTGACTTTGGGGCTCCTCTGACTTCGTATTCAGGATGTATGGGGGATGTTTCTCTAAGGATAAAGCATCAAGGCCTTGTAGCTGACCATGTGCCTCCATTTAGGGCTGACTTTGAGTGAAGGTACATGTATGCCTCATACCGCCCATATGCATTGGCATCCACAGGGGAGAACTGTACTTTGTAACATTTCAGATATTTTCCTGTGTTGTGAAAATTAAGTACTTTCAGTTGCTATAGTCATATTTGAGTAGTGTGATAAAAGAGTTTTGGGATGCATTTCAAATCGTTCACAGTAATTACTCATGTAATATAACTTTGAATGCTATTCTTTGTTTAAGTGTAAGGTGGCAAGTGTATTGTGATATGGAGTAAGGACAGGTACTTGGTTTCCTCTCTAATTAATATTGTAGTTAACAGTGCTTGGTTCATGCAGTTCTTACTCTTAATGCTGATAATTCCATTGTCTGGGTAACAAGTTTTTCGAAACCTTGTTTTTAGAGTGTGGTGTTGTAGGTGACAACACCATGTAGCCTAGTACACAGATAGAAATTTTCAGAGGAACTTGCTGTCCCCAGCTTTGCTTCAGTCCCCAGGATGGAGACAACTGGTTTGTTTGAAATATTGGCACATACGTACCAAACTACACAGCGTCTTTGTGAAGTCTCGGTTATACGTAGTGCTATCCAGCGGAGTGTTTCTGTAACCTGCACTCCCCTACCCTTGGCAAGAGACTCGCCGTTTGTAAATTTGGAAGCGCCATCGCGTCAATGTTAATTTTATTTCCTAGACATTATGCTCTCGTTACTGCACAAGGCTGAACGAAAGCAAAGCGAATCTCAGTAAACACAAAAACTTTCTTTGTCAAATGTCGTAATGTTTGTTCATGGTTTACGCTGTTAGTAGTACTGACTATGCATGTTGGAAGGAAATGCGTTGCAAGTCTACCTTAGTGCGGAAATGTGACGTCATGGCAATTTGCGTGACAGGGCGATTGTAAGGATGTGCGACAGGCACCGAGATCTCTGTGTTGAATCCTAGGCTACCGTAACGTGGCTGCACCTGTCAGCTGGTGCTCTCGGGTGGAATTTAGGGTACAAAAACTCCCTTGTTACCGTGATATTAAGTTCAGTAAAGGTTTAAGTCTTGACGCTTTCGCGGCGACAGAATTCAGTGAAATTTTCTCGGCCAGACAGCCGCGCCAAAATGTGAAGTTTTCCCGACGTTGGGGGAAATAACTCTGTTCCCAGCTTTAGGGTATGCTGGCGGTTTGGTAGAACCAAAACTGATGACTAGGTGTCGTGCTCTGCGCTGTGTGATATTCCCATCTTGACGTTGCTGTCTGCACGAGAAAATTTCAGTGGACAATAAAAGCCTCCTTCCAAGCTACGTAGACATCTGGAAGGGAAGGGCGTGGCTCAACCCAATCTTAACCTCGGCACTAGGTGGATGTAAGGTAACTGCATTCACCAGCCGCTTTACCTTCGGAGAAAGTCGGCGGTGCACATTGCTGTAGTAGGCGGGGTGGGTTGCAAAGCTTATGTGGGTTTTATGGCGTAGAGAAAAATGTCCCCGGACAGGTATTGAAAACTGGGTCGTTCCTGTACCGACTACGCTATCCCGGCTCCACCTGGACCCTATTACGGATGGATAACAGCTAATTTTAAGGGGGGGGGGTGGGCTATTTAATCTTGACAATCTTCCAAAAACCGCGCACCACACTT
>Ga0123357_10001845_pt1 | contig 22994 bp, 11 predicted proteins | sample TergutEmb28metaG_FD_89873 | JGI IMG/M metagenome (GOLD analysis project Ga0123357, IMG submission 89873) | Embiratermes neotenicus P4 segment gut microbial communities from Petit-Saut dam, French Guiana - Emb289 P4 | ecosystem: Host-associated > Arthropoda: Insects > Digestive system > Gut ... | reverse complement strand
TGGCCATTATCTCCGTAACCGTTCAACTTTGGATATAGGTGTTTTGGGTTATATCGGTATAGTTTAACATAAGGAACACTCTCCCGAAGTCTCGCACATTCCTCCTGGGACACCATGTATATATATATATATATATATATATATTAAAGACTTTCGTGGAGACTGCACTGAAGAATGTCTGATGTTTCCCACACTTACATCATTTAAATTTGTAGGGTAACAAAAGAGTTTTTGATCACTCATACCAGCTCTTTCACAAAAACACAATACTAAATTAAATCCTGCTGACTTATCTGGCACTTGAGACTTTGGTAAGACACTCATAAAATCATCCTGGCATTTCACATAGGATTCAAATTGAAGATAATGTTCAACCATAAAAATACGCTACGCTCATGAAAAGACATATTGACAGGTACACTGTTTTAAAGCCACTGCTGATATGGCCTCATGTCACATGACCTGTGTTTGCACTACACAACTTCCACCAGTCATAACAACATTTAAATTGCTCATTCCATGCATTATTGATAAAATATTCATGACCTAAACCAACAAAGTGCACAAACTTGTTCCTTACACATTTATATTATAATATCAGACTTAAACTTCCTACATGTTTCAGTCTGAAAGGGAGCATGATCAGGGAATCAAACTAAAGTAATGCAGCATAAAACCAAATCAGTCACTTTTGTACACAGCTGACATAGTGTAAAAGAGCGAAATAGTTAAAATGTAGGCATTTCTTTGTATAGTTGTAGAAATGTGATGGATCTTGATATGCAGTATCTTGGAATCAGCCTACATACTTAACAAAAGTCAGCACAGTACTGTGCTGTCATATTTAATTCAACTTCATCTCATTAGCTGGTACTGAATATCAAACTTTGGGTTGCACAACTTTCAATCATGGTGTGTGTGTGTGTGTGTGTGTGTGTGTGTGTATGTGTGTGTGTGTATGTGTGTGTGTGTGTGTGTGTGTGTATCAATAAGAGAGATGGTAAGTTGTTTCTAACACAAGTAACACTAAGTTGTTTTTAACACAAGTAACACTAAGTTGTTCCTAACACAACTAACACACATCACTATTTTGCCTGATAGACTGTCTATAAACACAGTTATCTGAAACCAGACTCCACCTACTAATCTGTGAAGAGAAGTTTGATGTGGTCATACTCATGACCTAGAAGATGAAGACAGTAAGTTTCTCTGAAGAGGCAGTAGATTTCTACCAGTCTGCATGACATCACATGATTAGTAACTGTTTTAGTGCACAGTCTTCAAATTGTGTGGCTTGGCGCCAATTTAATTTTAATATTTCTGGTTTTAGACACCATTTACATAGGAAATATCAATACTGCTGCGAGTTCACAGTCATTATAAGGTTTACAGTTGTGAAAATGTTATGACAGAAACCAGCCCTAGTCACAAGCATGTATTTGTTTTGAGTACATTAACTCTGATTTGTTCTATATTTCACAGGAGCTACATCAAGTCCCCAGCGCAGTTTAAAATTCAAAATTAAAAAGCCATGGACTGCCTGTCTGGGTGAAAACAAGAAAAGCTGGAAGGAGCAAGCAGCACGAGGTAGACGACACCCTTGCAATTTCTTTATTAAATTACATCAAAGTTTATATTCACCTAAGTAATGGAGGAACGTAAAACGATTGCTTACAGATGAAATGGCCGCGGTTTGATTCCAGACAAAGGAGTTAAAAAAAATCTTTGTATTCATCACCACCTCCAGAATGACTGATGTTCTTGCCACACCCTTCTTAATAAGTATAGGTCTCGCCCAAGGGAAAAGCAGATAAACTGACCATTATCTGCCATGTGTTCAGAACAAGAAACCACAGAACCTGTCATCCACAGTTAGTGCACACATTCATACCAAATGCTCAATATATAAACTTGACCAATACAAATTGTAATATAAATCTAATTAGATTGCCACTAATCACTGTATTAGGGAAAAAAACGTGAGCACAGAACATAGTGAAGGAAATAAAACAGTACCAGGAAAAGTGGCTACAACACACACAGAGAATGGACACAAATAGAATACCAAAATAAGCACTACAATATCAACCAAAACGACGAAGGAACATGGGATGACCAAGGAAGAGATGGAGGAACCAACTTCATCTTGAGGATTAAGGAACAGGAAACATGCCTAACCCTTCATGAAAATGATGATGATGATGATGAGGATAGATTGCCACTGTTATGCACACTGCAGGTGTATGTAATAAAATTGATCATTAAGTTTTCATTTTTTCAAGTTTTTAAATTTCAGTTCTTGATTTATTCTACAAGTTACAGCTAATCATATAGTGTTAATATCCTATGGATTGTTACCATTAATAGTAATATGTATCTATATTTAGGGGTTAAGTGGTTCAATTTGCACATCTTATTAACCAGATGGCACCATTAGTTCTAAGCAATATTATGATTTGTATTTACAAATCGTAATATTTCCAAAACTGCACTACAACAAACAAATTCTGTTACATGGATTACTTACTGTTTTGTAAAGCTTCCTACACTGTTTACATAAATTCAATGTGGCACAGAGCACATAATATTTATAACCAGTTTTGTGTCACAGATTTGCAACCATAATAACAACAGTGATACACTATGCCAGCTGCTTATGAAAATAGATATGGTTGATACTACAGTCAAACCCCCATATGTGCCACTGATTGTTCACCATAGTATGTAACAGTGTATTGACAGTGGTAGTAAATCAAACTGCTTTGTAATAGGGAATTTCTGTTCACAGACTTACATGGGCCTTAAGTGATGGTGGCACTATGTCAGGGTGTAAAAGTGCATGTTTTTCTTTCTCAAAACTTCAGTTTTCCTAGGCTCTTGCAGTCAGAAATTTTTTTGAGAACCCACCAATAGTTATTTGAAAGCCTAGAGTTCCCACTGCTTGTGATGGAAAAGTCCACCAAATTATCAAAAAACACTGACCTTAACAACATATGAAGATAATATGTGCATAACCATATAAGTACACATTTTAATTTGGGCCTCATCTCTGAGTAACAAGGCCTGATTTAATACAGGCTGTGTGGTTGCACAGATTTGCAAGATTGCATTATTTGTGATTCATACACTGTTGTGTCTAAAGTGTTAAAGAGCACTTACATCACTTCTTGCTAGTGGTAAAGAGGATGGTTTTTGTGTTGTCTTGCAGATGCTGAACTAAGAACCCAGCAGCAGCAGCAGCAGCAAAGTGACGATGCTGTAACTACACAAGAATAGCAATCACCATCTGCAAGTTGAAGATTCACCCACACTAAGTAGTTGCAATAACACTTCTGCAACATGGCTATAAGACGTCCGATATGCACCCAGTTGTGTCCAGCAGAGGCAATTCTAAATATTCACGTACCAAAAGTATTCCATAGTTTCTTAGGCTGGTCTTATAGAAACTTGTGGAAAAGCAACCAAACTGACTGCAGTGTCATTCACCAGGTTCCCAGATTCTCGTGGTATCATGGCACTTCAGGAATATCAGTGGCGCTGGAAGTCAGATCTTTTATTTGCCTTAACACTGTAATGTCAAGTTGGACATGTTACTAGTTCAGTATCTTACAACCAACTTGCCAGTCTGGTGGATACCAATGTACAAGAGCGTGTTCATTAATTTGGTCCAATATGTGCAGTGCTTTGCTCAGTGTGGATCATACAGGACAGAACTGATGACTTGGAAAATGCAAAGATGCATGACAGAAAAGAATACAAATATTTTTATTGCATAAAAGACATAAACTATTTGGTGGTGAAAGTGAGTTGTGTTGGAAAAGACATAGTTCCACTGATACAAGTTTAGCTAATGGGAAACACAGTACACACATGTATAAGTTATCAGAATATTTTGTATCAGTAACAGCAACGGTATACTTTATACTTCCGGCGTGTAAATACTTCCCATATTGCAAAATATTGAAAACAAACATTAGAATGTTTTCATTATGATTACAATTTCTTTTCCTTGTATAAATACATGGATTAATATCAAGAAACTTGGGGAAAAATTAATTTTCAGGTTATAATGGACAAAGAGTACAGTCATTTTGTGTACAGACACAATTTCTAACCAAAGAATCAAAATCCTTATTCTGCTGTACCTTATTATACAATAGTTCAGATAATAGCAAGTTGTGTGTGCTTGTCTGCATTACACTGTCATATTAAATGTACAAATGTATGCACATCAGTACTGACTTTCCCAGCAGTAATTTAATTTCCATGAATAACTAAACCTGCATTCATGCTCTGTATGTCAAAAGATACCTGAACTCCCTGGGATCCATAGTAATATATCACAGAAGAAGGTCACCATCGTAAGTTTCACAACAATAGCTTTTGCACTGAGGTAAGTTAATATTTACTGCCTGCTGTACCTCTCTACAGATGGCACTGAAGTGTATTTGTAGTATGGCATTACTGTATATACACCAGTTACCAGTATTCATTTTGTGCTATTTCCCTTGTAAACATATTTTCTCAGTGCAGTATGCCTTTGAGGCTGCAGATTTAACACATGTATCTCACTTCAATACAGCCATATTGTCCCAGTAATTGTTCGTCCATAACAGTATCTTATCAGGTTTTACTGATGATACTACAACAAATTTTTATTTCTGCTATGCAGGGAATGAAGAGTGATCATTTTATGCCATTGATATTGTAGAATAGTTCATCCTCTGTCAGATGTAGGCCTATAGACAATATTAAGCCTTTTTTAATTTAGGGCTCATTATCTTCAAAAATCTAAATATTCTAATATTATCTAAGCTTAATACCCCAATGCCTTAAAGTGTGATAAAATTGGTAGCGTCTCTTTACTGCATATACTGTACATCCTTGGACAAATATAAATATTGCAGACTCCTGATGGACATAATTTTTGTAGATGTATTTTATGTCGTCATTACTAAAATTTAATATTGTGTGTCATACAGGTGCTGTAATAAACCTAGTTTAAAGCATAAATGATGAAAACTAACCCTCAACATAAAGAAATATCAAAATGGGAAGCCTTCAACTCCAACCATGTTTCAACCAATGTAAAATCTGTGATTCTGCACTTGGTTTTAATGTCCTGAAATCAGTGCCATGAATTAAATCAAGTATTTACATAAAAAAAAAGCCGGTAGTCTGTAGAAGTGGTATGCAGATTTCATAATCCTTATGAATTATCCTCCAAACAGCCATTCCTCTAGACATTTTGTATGTGATAAATTTGAAGTAATGTATTTATCTAAAGTAGTAACAGACTTGTAACTTTAACCCACAGACAGAGAAGACTTTGCCATATGCTCTGTAGAAATATGAAAACAAATTTATAATAATGTTGAAAATTTCAACATGCTTAGAACATGTGTTAAAGAATATGCTGTATATGGTGCACTGACCATCTGGAATGACTAGAATTGTACCCAGACTGCTTAGCCTGCTAGAAACAAAATTATGTTCAGATACTGCATCTTATGTTAAATCCATGTCACATGGAATTTGCTGCATTGAGATTTATTATAAACATACATCTGACACAAACCCATATTAACCTTCCCTCCACACAATTTGGTGAACCACACATTAAAAGAAATGGTTGTATTCAGTATAAAGAAATACCTGTATTCTTTCTGACAATTATTGTGATGATATTGTTTGACTGCATTGACATTAAAATTGAGAACTCCAGTTTACAATTTGCATTTTTTCTTCATTGTGATGCTGTATATTTCAGTGTGTGTAGGAGAGAATATTATGTTATATTTATTAGTACAAAATATTCCACATATTGAAACTTAAAACATCCATTGTTACCTTCTACCTTGTTTAATATTCACATGGTGTAAGTTCATTTCTTGTGTTTATGGTTGACACATAAATTTACTTCATGTTAATATGGAGAAAGTGCATTAATTAATCGCTGTAAGCTCCTTTAAGTTGTTTCCCAGAGTTCTCAGATTATTTTTGCAAATGTGTCACAGCTTTACTGTCTCTCTCATATATGTAAAGTGTGTGTTGCAATGTCCAGTTTCTCTAAAGTAACTTATGACCATGAGGCTACACTCTTAAATTTGGTATTTGATTTACTTCCATGACACATTACCTCCCTTTATTTTAATTGCCTGCACACTTAACACCATCACTAAATTATTGGGTAGACAATTTGACACTGCACAGGGACTGGAGAATTTTCCTTCACCACTTTGTTCAGAATGCATCTGATACTCACTCAACATCTCACACATGGTGACCACAGTTCTTACTCCAAGAGTACACAAGTTAGACCATTTGCCTTAACCTGTTTCTGCATTCAGAATGTGTGAAGTTTAACTCCATATTCTACACTTACATATTCTCTAGGCATTATTAAGTATGTTGTGTTGTACCATTTATTTTAAGGTTACAGTTTGGAGCAGCATTCTGCACATGCCCATTCCAGCCTGTGCACACTGTGACTGTTGGTGATGAAAAATTTTGGTTTCACTATGCAGTGGCAGACCATTCAAAATGTTCAGAAAAGTTCATATTTAATTTACCATTTTTTAAAAAGACATCTTGGGTGTGAATTTTAGATTCAAAGTGCTTTGTTGATGTGTGAAACTGCTACTCCATTCTCATTTTACCTATTGACAGATGGGTTTTCAATAAATTTCAATAAATTTCTGCCCAAATCTGGATGTTTATTTTTGCCAGTTTAAATACACAGATGTTAGGTGGTATTATCAAGTTCAGTAAAAAACAGCTACTACTACTACTACTAATATTATGACTATTGCTACTGCTGCTACTGCTACTATGACCACCACCACCACCACCACCACTACTGCTACTGCTACTACTACTGCTGCTACTACTGGTACTACTACTGCTGCTACTGCTACTGCTACTACTACTGCTACTACTACTACTGCTGCAACTGCTACTACTACCACCACCACTCCTGCTACTGCTACTACTACTGCTACTGCTACTGCTACTACTACCACCACTACTACTACTACTACCACCACCACCACCACCACCACTACTACTCCACCACCAACACCACTACTACCACCACTACTACTACTGCTACTACTGCTACTACTACCACCACTACCATCACTACTGCTACTGCTACTACCACAACTACTGCTACTGCTACTACTACTACTACCACCACCACCACCACCACCACTACTACCACCACCACTACTGCCACTGCTACTGCTACTGCTACCACCACCACCACCACCACTACTACTACTACCACCATCACCAATACCACCACTACTACTACTACTACTACTACTACTACTACTACTACTACTACTACTACCACTACTACCACCACCACTACCACTACTACTACCACCACCACTACTGCTACTGCTACTACTACTATCACCACCACCACTACTGCTACTACTACTACCACCACTACTGCTACTGCTACTACTACCACCACTACTGCTACTACTACTACCACCACCACTACTGCTACTGCTACTACCACCACCACTACAACCACTACCACTACCACCACTACTACTACTACAACCACTACCACCACCACAACTGCTACTACTACCGCTACTACTACTACTACTACTATCACTACAGCTACTGCTACTACTACTGCTAATACTACTACCACTACTACTACCACCACCACCACTACTACTACTACTACTACTACTACCACCACAGCATCAGCAACAACAGCAACAGAAATCCACTACAATGTGAGTACTGAGAAAACATTTGATGGTGTCAGATTGCAGTGGTGTTTGTATATCTTGTGTTGACTTGATTGTTTTACAACTGCAGTAGTATGGCATTCTTAGTCCTAAAATTATTTTGTATAAAGCTGTACTCATTACATCTTTAAGCCACAACTGCATGGAAAACCACAATCTCATCCCAAAGGGTTTTAGAGTTTCTAATAAATCAGTGTTAAATAAATAAATCTGGAAATAATTTAATATCATTTAAATTTATTTTTGCTGTAAATATTTATCCTACAACAATTAAAAAGGACAGAAGATTGTATTATTACATTATAATAAAGTTATACTTTTAATGTTTAAAAACCTGAGAGTTTCATGCCACTGCAGGTAATTCACTACTGAAACACATCACTTCACTGTTTACAGTTTCAGTCCCATATTCTTCCAGGTCCCATTCTCCATTTTCAGATCAGCTTTCATTGCACTTAGATAGCATATGTAGAACAACCATTACTCTGTTGACCATGCTTGGATGACCTCTGATTTGTGGGTATGTTTCTACCTTTGAGAGTGCTTTGTCACCTGTACCGATAATACGGCATAAGAGAACGCAAAACATACACCAGCGTCTGCCTCAAGAAACTAAGGAAACTTACTTAAAGATCCATTTTCCAGGCCAAGATTTAAAACAGAAAAATCTTGAAAGCACAACATCTGTTACAATAATTACACCACAAAATACTTCCCAAGATTTCTGCCATGGAAACATGAAAATTTGTATATGGTGGAAATTCTGAACAAGTGCCCTTCAAGGTTAATGGAATTCGGCGGCTAATTTATTCTGACTGGTATTTCACTGGGCATATTCTCGAAGACGTTAAACACCATCCACGCAAGTCAAAAAAAAAAATGCCAAACTAATGCTGTGTTATTAAAACGAAATTTTTATATTCTTGTGAGTGGTGTTGGAAAAAAAAGTTTTATGAGTCTTTGTTCATATACAATGGTCCTGTTAGTCATTACATATTTCATATCATAGAGGTCACTGGTATTTTTAGACACTTTTGCAGAATTGCAAAAGCAGCTATTAGCTTTGTCATGTCTGTCCACCTGTTGATCCATATGTAACAACTCAGCTCACACCTGGCAAATTTTCGTGAAATTTAATATTTGAGTACTATATGAAAATCTGTCAAAAAAATTAAAGTTTCATTAAAATCTGACAAGAATAACAGGTACTTCACATGAAGACCAATATACACTTTTGATCTTATCTCACTCAGTTCTTCTCAGAATGAGACATCTTTCAGACAAAACTTTCAGAGAAAAGCAAAACACACATTTTATGTTCAATAACTTGTCTTTGAAAATCATGTCGTTAATGAGATAATGTTGAAAAATACTGTAGCACTGCAGAGGCCACAGATGACAACATGTGCATGCGCAATGCATGAGGGCTACAAATACACACACACACACACACATGTTGTATAATACTTATGGCTTTTCCACTGCAACAATGGTTGCATGTATGCACCTCAATGTTATAAGTACATGGCCTTTCTTGTTTGTTTTATATTAATTTGCTCTATGAAAACAGTCTTCATTTTTCTGAAATATTACATTAAACAATCACGTCATTTCTTTAAGTTCCACAGTCAGTTCAATTAATTTATTTGCCACATTACAAAACTAATTTGAACCCTGCATTTCTTACAAGCTTCTGCATTTATTTACACTACTGACACCACAGATTATTAAAAAATATTACCAAGAATATCATTTGCATGACATTGTCAGCTGCACCACTAACAGCTGACAGATATTTTTCTGCTTTGCATGTATTATTACAACACAACCAAACATTAAGTAACAACTGAAATACAAAAATGTGTAAAAAGAGAGTAGGTTTATATTGTTACCATTAGTTTATCATACTGCAATACTTGTGAATAGGAAAACATACTTTAAATACAAGATGAGCCTACTCATTAAAACAGAAATAATGCTACATAATATGCTCAAGTAATGCTGACCAATATAAGACAGTGGGTCACATTTTGTATATAATGTTTCCACATTTTTTACTTCTTTGGCATCCACAGATCAAATTTTAGAACCATCTCTCTTCAAAAAGATACTCTTTTTCTTTTCTCTTGGCATTTTCAGCCAATTGTTGTGATGTCTTCGAGGTTCTTCTCATTCAAACAAGCAGAATTGCAATACCCTCTGAACTTTCAAATTAATATTCCCAATGAATATACAGAGAGGTTATATATTGTCATAAAAATGCATTACCTATTCAGAAGCATGTAACTGTCATATGTATCAGTTAAAATGCTTCTACACACTTTTCTATGCTGTAGTTCTAATTTCTTTGGACAGTTATGTACCTGGATTGAAGATATTCTTCTGGCACAATTTTGTTCCTGAAAACTAAACATCATAAATGTTGACAAACCTTAAAATGCAAAGTAAAACATAGAGAATGATTAGCATAAACAACATAAAATCTGAGAATAATAACTTGCTTTTGTAATCAAGATCTAATTTTTAGAAAGTGACAGGCTGATGTCATATAGCCAATGGTATTACTTTTAAAACTTAAACATATCTGCATGTACCAACAATTTATAATATACATGTGTTCTGTTTAATTCAAGTGCCACTTGGGAAATGTAATTTAACACATGATGGAAACTGCTACAAAAAAATCCAGTTTTCAAATAAAAGTAATAAAACTAGTAGTATAAAAGAGGGAAGTTGTTTAATTTCAAACCAGCACCAAATCAATAGTTTTATTTCAGATATATTAGGAATCATTCTTGTTTTTAAGCTTTCGCCGTGTTCTAAATGTAATTTGTTCCTTTTTGGGTAATTCCCCGGTGTTCGATTTCTAATTGCCGATGTTTCGGAACTCACTATCGGTTCCATCTTCATAGGCAGGTCAATGAAGTACCTCATTGACCTGCCTATGAAGATGGAACCGATAGTGAGTTCCGAAACGTCGGCAATTAGAACTCAGACGCCGGGGAATTACCCAAAAAGGAACAAATTACATATTAGGAATCCTAAATATAATTATTTAATTTGGTCACTCTTCTAATAACACCAAAATATTGCAACAGTATTTTGCTGACTGGTTACAAAGAAGTTTTCAGAGGAACCCATTGCCAAGTCCACGCAACACATACAGTTGCCTTGTTTACTGTTTCGAACTGGACATCCAATCATAAGGTGATTCATCCCTGTTGTGCTTTATGTTTTAATAAAAAGCAGACATCCATTGTTTGGAATTTTCTGTCTGGGAAATGAAGTCAGAAAATACTGGACATATAAATCCATGTGACTTTTTTCCTTCCCTGAGAAATCTTTATAAAGCGTGTCTGGTATATCTGTTGAAACAATCTGGCAACCCTATTAAAAGAGGAAGGAAAATATGTTACTGTATTATGTAGAGAAAGTACATGGCAATGTAGCATTATAAGATGAATTATATTGCAAAAGTTCTGTAATTATGAATTTTGTTATACATTGTAAGTTATATTACATAAATGAGAATGCTACAGGGTCGCTTTCACACAATATATAATGTTGAAGAGTAATCCACCTTATATTAAAGCCTGAACAAATGACTGACTGGACTTACATGTACACCTAAAATTATTTAAAATACTTTACCTCACTCCCTGGTAATCTTAAAGCAAGTAAATCACTGTAATATACTATCATAGTGCAAGCATTGATGGAGTTTTGTCTCCATCCTTATTTGAACATTCACATTAATGGTCTGTATTCTGCAGACTGTGACAGTTTGTCACTACATGTAACTTTGTATTTAATGAAATAACTTTGCAAGTGTAAATTTTCATATGAAGTTACTTCACACTGAAGTAGTACAGTTCCAAATTGCACTGCTGTAAATAAAAGACTTAGCTTGTGATATACTGTACATACATATGAAGTAAAAAACTAATGTAAACAAATGTGTGTGTGTGTGCTTAGTAATTCTGAGTATTAATATTTAATTTTCTACTTGAATGTATAGTTACAAATAATGCTTTTAATTTATCCGTATTTTGAAATAGGCGTTAACGCTGTGTAAGGTCAATAATATTCCAGTGCAATTTACTGCACCCATGTACAGTATAGTACAGTTTGCCCTATTTATTTCAGTAGTACTCAGCTGACTTATGATCTACATGGTATTTACTGACAACTGTGCAACAGTAATATTCAAATGGCTATTGTTGTACATTTTAAGCTTGGTGTGAAAAATGTGTGGTGTAGTAGTCTATAATATACATTTTATTATATTTAGAGATTTTATTATATTTAGAGATTTTATTATATTTAGAAATTGTATAATTCAACATAAAGCATTAGGAGATTTAACATTTGAATACATTTCTTATAGCCATTTTTTAAATGATGGGAGAACAACAGACCAGATTGCCAAATGTTTAACTGTCAGCTGAGTATTGCTGGTGTAGGCTGCAGAATGGCTCATTCCATCACTGTAACACATTCAATGCATGCTAAAATCATACCAATGTTTCATTACACTCCACTGTCATTTTTAAAGATATCAAATTTCTACATGCTAATTGAAGTTACATTTTTTTACTCTTCTGTACATTACTAAATAGACTTAACATCACAAACAAATGTGAAACTGTTACTTGGAAACTAAAGAAAAGGTGTTGTGCTTTAATGTGAATACACCATGTTTCATGGCAAAAAGTTTCAATTTGAATGAAAACACACTGTAAAATATTGTTTGGATATATTACATATTTCAATAAAATTGTCCCTTCTCTTCACTTGTTGCAAGGTAAAAACATTAGGTTATAATAAGTTCAATTATAGTAAAGGCAGTTTTAAGCAGTGACAAAATACCACTACTGTAAAAACTAATGTTTTTATTGAACAACTAGTGAATAAACATTTTTGTGGCATTAAATTATGTAAAGTACTTTATTTTATAAGAGCATATGTGAAGATGTTACATCACACAGTAGCGATGCAACTTAATAATTTGACAGTGCATAGTGCTTTGTTTTTTATGAAGGACAGTTTTCTTCCTTTTTATTTTTGTTGGCGCACAATTATATAAACCCCATTATAAACCTTCATTACCTGACAGAATCAAAACTTATTTGCATTCAGGTGTAGAGGTTATACTTACTTGCATCCTTTCAGTCTTTCAAAATTTAAATTATTGGAAACATGAGTGAATTACATGACTGTGCATCTGCATCAGAATACTGATTTATTTCTTTTGTTTCAGTACACAATGACCATGAGATTTGGTGGTTTTCTGAAACTGAAACAATTTTGTCTCAGGCACTGCAATATTTTAATAACTTACATTTAAACAGAATTAGAAAACAGTACAACATAATTGCAGTTGGAACAGAACTGTTTAATAAAACACAGCCAACCCTGGGGACTACGCAGCCCTTGTCTCTAACAATATTAGGTGATTCTGACAAAGATGTTTGAAATAATAACTAGTAATTACTTTTGCATACTACTTCAGTTCTAGAGAAGTGTAACAAAGCCACTTGTCCCTATCTAAATATCTGAATAGAAAATATGAATATCGTAACTCAATGGAAAATTTTACTTCAGTTACAATGCACCCTTTTCACTGAAAACATATTTGAATTTATTCAGGATTTGCACCTGTCACTTAATTACTTAGTTACATACGTACACACATGAGCTGCATCAGCTTTTGTGATTTTGTCCATGAATGAAACTGAATCACTACTTTATTGGTGTATATTGATTCATCTCATTTCTGTACAATCTAAAGGCAATGAGACATTCTGGATGGTGCATGTATGTTATATTGCACACCTGTATTGTGAATGTGTACATATACCCCTAATTTACAAGAATTTTTAAGTTCCAGTGTGATTGTAATAAAGTTTTCACCTTATTTGATTACCGTAAGTTTTGTTGTTGAACAGTAATTACAATAATTTTAGATGTAGTGTAAATTAGTGGTTCCCCTTATGCACAGACCACCATTGTTTTAATAATCTGAAACACCTGCAAGACAGAAAGAATCAATGCACCTGTAATTAATGATTACTTCAGACATGCAGAAGAGTAGCCGCACCACTTCAGTTTCTACAGGACTACAAATGGTGCTCACATTAGTACTCCTAATACATTCACATAAACATAGTTTCTGTACATTTCCTAAAACTAGTTATCTTCTTATATTCCAAGATTTAATATATTCTAAAAGTGCACTTACATTTCAATTACTCTGCATATTAAATACATATTATGTGATTTGCATTAATTATGAAACAGATGTTACATAGTTATGGTGATGACAGGGGCAGCAGCAGCAGCAGTATTAGCAGTAACTGTATAGTAGTAGTAGTAGTAGTAGTAGTAGTAGTAGTAGTAGTAGTGGTAGTAGTAATAGAATATTGTCAACAACAGCAAAAACAACAATACTTTAATAGCAATGGGTTTTGAAAAGAAAGACAGCTGCATGCATTCAGAGTGACACAAAGTGTGCAGTCCCCATCAATTACAATTAAAAGATTGAGTAACAAATATGGAAGAATTATTTGGATCAAATTGCATTCTAATGTTACTTGGACTAATAAACCAGATATTTTAATTAAATGCAATTCTGATGTGCATGAAATTACCTTAATCATTTTAATATTAGCAATACCAAATGCCAGAATTGGACACAAAATGACATCCATAAAGAAAAATGAAGTTGCACTTTTGTATGCAATAATCAGAAGTTTGTCAGGCACAAACAGTATGAGTCTGATGTAATACCTTATTTATTGCAATAGCATGTATATGCTTTATATATAAATGGTGGTCTGTGTATACAAGAATGTCACCAAACCACAGTGTAAATTTGTACAGAATGATATAACAGTATGAAGGGACCATGCCTCTTATCACTGCGGTGATACCAGCTGAACGGGATCATAGCTTTAGATAAACACAAATGTACAGCAGCAAATTTTATCTGCACACTTTGAATCACATCTAGCTGCATTGTGCTTTGTGACTTTGTATTTTTACCCATTTTTCAACTCAACAGAATGTTCAATTATGATTCAATTAACCCTACTGTACTTTCCCACCACACACATATACACAAGTCAACACCTTATTAGTAGGCCTATAAACATAAATTCAGTTTATGTTTGTGTTGTATGCAGTGAACTTCTACAATGATTATTTAACTGTATGTCATATTTAATGGAATTCCTTTCTCACTATATGTTGCTGTGTTAAACTTGTATTTAAATATACCCACAGGGCTTTGTTTCATGTGATTTTACTCTCCTACAGCGAGACCATTAAGAGGGTGCTCCAGTCTACTAATGACCATTTCATAACCTTCCAAAATGGTGTGTACTTGATAACAGAATATATCACAGTGTTGTAAAATATTCCATACTGATGTTGCTGGACATTGTTTCATTTACTTGATTGTATCTGTCTTCATCACTGTACCTGACACACTAATTATGCTGATGTTGATCTTCATGCCACTTACCACAAGTTATCATCTGCCCAATACATAAGTGAGTGGAAAGTGGAAGGAATTCAGTTCATAATCTTAAATCATTCCCAGCTACTGAGCCAGTCAGGCCATGCTCTGCTACAGATGAGATGTGATGCTCAGAAGCTGAATTCTACGTAACACAATTCACATAAGGTATGACATAACAGTGCAAAGTATTTATCTTGATATGCAGTGTTGTTAAATTTGTATGAAACAGTTTGAAAATTCTTTCGTACCCTATATCGCTAGGAATGGTAGCAAGGGAGCTGAGAGTGGATACACTATTTACACGTGAGCATCTCACAAGTGACGGAGACACTGTGACAAAGACAGTCTCTATGTCATACTTACTTTTAATATTCATGTGTCAGTAGGTATTAATGATGTTACTTGAAAGAGAACGACCAACTGAATTTTTCACTTACAGGGTGCAGGAAACACCTGCAAACAGTGACAGCAAACGGTGTTTGCAGGTGGGTACTAGTACTTATACAATTCGTTCACAATGCAGAGATAAAATATTTTAGAGGAGGTGTTTCCATCAAGTTAAATCACTAATTCTTCAACCACAGGAATGATCATGCTTTTCTGATGATGGTGATAAAGTCACCGGTAGTGAATTTTCACACGTCACTGGTATCACTATGATTATAAAATACCAAAAATTAAAATACCATACACCATGGCAGGGGATTCTAGGTATTAAAATGCAAGTTAAATAAAAGATGTGGTTCTGAACAGAACTATATTACTTCACAAGAGTTAAATGGTGTAACATACAAAAATACAACAGAGAATTAATCTTAAAACATTATGTATTTTCTTCACCTTCAGTAAATCTTAATTGAAAATACATATCATTATATAGCAAGAAATCCTAGGAAGAACTTGTGATGTATACAATCCTTCAGATTCATCACTTTGTAAACAAGAAAGAACTATAAATAAATTATTATACAATTTAATGGTACAATCAAGTGAGTAGTTTCTGCTTTTACTGTCTGACTAAATTAGGTGAGATCTCAGTTTCTTACAACTGTAACTGTAACATCAACTATCTTCTGGGATGTGAAGCCATTAAATTTGATAGATTGACACTAATGTTCCATAAGAACATTCTGCTTCCATCTTCATGGTAGCAGAGGACAATGACGATGGAACAGCCCAGTTTCTCTGAAACATCGGTACCAATCTACCAAAACACTCGTACCTATCTGCCAAAATATATGGCATTACATCCTAAATCACAGTGATCTGATTACATAACTTTGTCACATATAACCTCCAAGGTTCACATCACCACCATTCTGTTCATACCTGTTCAAGTAACTTCTCATCAGAGGTTGCACATAGGGCTATCTTATAATCCATATACGCTCATTGTATAAAGAGTTACTTAAACAGAAGACTTTTTTTTTTTTTAATCTCCTATATCAAAAAATTTCAGACCCCTTTACCCAACGGTACAAGTGTTGCTCCAACCTCAGAAGAAAACATGGCCATGTTAGTGCTAGTGGTTGTGGAAAATTGAACACTATGTATAAATTTTAAGTAGCCTACACTTCAAATCAATAACTGAAGCATGAATACATCAATCTCACCCTAGAATCTGTCTTGGGCTTCAATAAATGCCTACATATCTTTAATTCTTGCTCTAACTAGTGAACATAACAATCTAAAAACCACAAATAAATTATTATTTATAAATAATGAAGTAATCAAAACATATATCCACAATTCCCAAGAATAATCACTGTGAGATTTCATATTTACTTTTACACTGCTCAAAACACAACAATTTCAGTTCTGTCACAGGTCATGTACTTTGTACTGTGCTGGTTATCTTCTACCATTCAATCTCACCAGGAATAAATTTGTCAATAAGAGACTGATAATATGGCATGAGGGACTCAATATCAGGCACATCCACACTCTTCGTGTACAGATCATATTTACTGCAAAAAATGCAGGGAAAGAACATTCGATTAATACAATTATCCTTCATAAGGATGACAGTTCAAACATATTCCTCCAACAAACTTCTCCACTTATTACTACATCATTTCAACTGAATTTCATGCATTCCCTGATTACAACATGACATCCTAAGAACACAAATTTTGGAGACTGTCTATATATATATATATATATATCTTTGTCAAAATATGTCAAAAATAGCCTTAGCCTAATATTACAACCTCACTGTATCTGTGTTTGTTATCTTATAGACAATATTTCATGCAAAATGTGTAGGTTTGTTAATGATTAACACAAAGTGTCATGAAATATTAATTTGTACAAATGTTGTTAGAAGGCCAGACACAGACAGACATGGCCACACACTGTAGTTCCCTGAACAGATATCTACATTCCCTAATTCTGTAGCCCTTACAGCAATGGGTCACTCATTATCCCTAAATAACACCACTTTGTCATCCAAAATTACATAATCATTACCAGAAAGTTAACTGCTGCACACAAACCATCACACGCATAAACTTCAAAAATTGCACTTCTGCTTGTAAAAATGTAGAGGGTGGGCAAGAAGTCACCACACTCCTATGCAAATAAAGCAAAATGCCTTGATGTCCAAGTTTTAAGGGTTTTCATGGACATTATTTTTTACAGGCAAGTAAGCTGAATTGTGACTGTGACTGACACAAGTAGTTACACCACTAATAAATGTCTGATGTGTAAAAATATCATTAAATGAAATGTCTAATTCTGTGGTATGGTGACTTCTCAACCACCCTATATTTCACATACACAATGTACTGTCTTTTAAACAGGCCATGTGACAAATGTGACCTTCAAAGCAGCAATAACAGAATTTAGACTCAAACAGTTCAGTATTTCAGTTTACTGAAACTTCTAGTGTGGTTCTCATATGTGATATAAATCATATCAAATATACAACACATGCAACAGATCAGCAAAATACACAGCAGTGAATGTGTTAAAACAAAATGCTTTGCATTGTCACTTACTTAAATTCATGAACCCAAGGCAGCATTTTGAAGTCTTTTTCGTTACAAAGATGTGTGTAGTCACCACCAGCATGCCACGGGTAAAACGAATGGAATCTGTACAGTAGAGTTTATATTAATGCACATACCATTCACAAACAGTGCATAAAGTTGTAGTTAGGCACATGTGGAAAACAAAGACAATAGTAGTGAACACCTACAAATAAAAGCAGAGAAAATTAAGCACACTGTCTTATCATCAGGAGGGCAAATTCATATACAGCTACTAGGCTCTTTGAAAATGTGGCAGACTTTCATTTTCTTAGGAATTAAAATATCATATCAAAATATTTTTCAAATTAATATGAAACTACAGCACGTACACACAGAATGCTCCACAAGCAGTAAACCGAAATTCAGGGGCATGTTCTAGAAGTCAAAATGATCAAAATAAGTCCTGCACACCATGGGTTAACTTGACACCTTTATCAAGTTATGCAAGCTGTAACCTTAATAAAGTTTTTTGTTGCCACAACTGAAATAGTTCAACCTCACTACAGTTCTGAGTTTTGGACTGGTGCTTTCATGTGCCCAAGTGTTATGCACATTGCCTCTAGTGTTTACGAATTAGGAAAATGCTCTGATGAATTGAGTATACAGTTTCTGTAATGGAAATTACAGACTTGCTGCAACTGAACGCCAGCAACAATATTCACGTCATAGAGTTCCACAATGAAATACATTTCAAAATGTACACAGGATTTTGAGGGTGACCAGTTACTTCCCATAAATGAATGCAGAACAAGAGTAACCACAGCTTGGTGATAACAATGATATGCATACAGAGCAACGAACCTCGTGTACAACTGTAAGCACAAGTTCCATCAGGACTGGTATTGCACCCAGAATCGGCTCTCAGTTTTCTACCACCCCAGGTAAACAAATTTCTGGCTGCTTCCCCATCCTTTCCTTTGACTTACGTTTTAACCCATACTTCGTCTGCACCTTGTACCATTTTTTTTGGACCGATCAACACAAATAAAAACACAATTAAGATAAGTTGTAATTAGTGAAATAAAACAATTTCCAACTGGTATGCTCATTCAATGCTGCCCCAGGCACATGTTTGTATTCCTTGTGCCTATGGCCAGCCCTGATTGTAGCCACACATGTATGGTGTGCATAGAGATATTTATAAAATCCAAGTAAAGTAGTATAGAGCAATTTTTAAAACACATTTTGAAGAAGTTTAGGAAATGGAATACTAGAAATGTACCTACTTAGCTGTAACTGAAAAATATTTTATTAAGCAACATCAACAACTGCATTTTAGTGGAATTTTTTGGAAGACGAACTGCAGCTGTATTTAACGGACCAGCCTCTTGCAACAAGAGGATTTATGTGGATACAAAATTATGGAATGCCTCCACATTTTGGCACAGGTTATAGAGTCTATGAACAACAATTAACAGAAATGGTGGATAGGGTAAGGTGAAGCATTGCATGGAAGGCATAGTCATGTGACTTGAACTCACTATATTTCTTCCTTCAAGGTTGCATAAAGTCTAGTGAGTAGCAAAACAAGAAGCCTAAAACACGGCAGCAGCTCATTGTGGTCACAACCAAAGTCACTGCTGGCATAACAAACAAAATAAAACACATTCCATGGGAATATTCAATGTCATGAAGCCGGGCAGCATGGATGCAGTCTAAGGCGGTCAATTTGAAAATCCAATTTAGTTCTAATTGTTGAAGTTGACATTAATAAAGTGAATTAAGAAATGATCCCATATTCATTGCCAGTGCTTGACACAACAGCAGTGTAAAATTAACACATAGTGTAGGTGACATTTTTTGCTCCAGTTACCCCCAGAACACACTCCTGAATTCTGGCCAACTTGTTGGTGACACTTTACATATACAAAGAGCTTTTTACACACAAGCACACACACCAGCACATGCGTCAAAAGTGGCAAGTACTCATATGTCAGAACACTGTATGTTTCAACTTCGAAGTTATGTTCTTACAGTACCAGCAAACATTTTTCCAGAAAGAAGAAAGTTCTACATGTATGTACTTACACATACATAAATAATGGCTCACTTCACCTATTTGTAAATTTACAAAGGTAGGAATATGATGCAACATTGTGGTACATTCAAATAACCATTGTTGCCATGGGAATACAAAAATATGTTCCTTGTGTGTTGTTGACACAAATGTCACTGCAAACAATGTAATAAATATTGACAGCATTGCCAAGAAAGTACAGCAATACATTCTGAATATTGTATTACATGCGTCTGCTAACAATATGAAACACACTTAGGTAATCATGTAAAAGCTCAATATTTTTGTCAAATTTAACTCAATCATTAACCTACTGCTTATCCTGTTATACTTGTACAACCTGCATAGACTGAGGAAAACCACAAACATTATACTTGCTGGTTGAGATTAAAGCTGCATCCCCCTTGAACACATCAAAAATGTCATCTGTTTCAGAACAAATTCTGTTCTTGTTCAGTAATGTAGAAAATGTTCACTTCACCAGAAGATGGGAAATCAGTTTACAATTCCAACAATCCAAGATGCAGCAATCATTCAGGTTAAAACATATGAATGCATAAGGTACGCCTAAGGTTTGTAATGATGGTGTATTACTAAACTGAAACATAAACTAGACTTTTCCCACCATCTTGTTTTTTAGAACACGTTTCAGAAACTGGGTCAGCTTCTGTCTTCCAATACAAAAAAGGAACATTAAACCAAATTTGTTTGGTCCATTAGACTTAGATACAGACATTGTATAAAGCTACAGAAATTACCTCCATCAGATGGACCATTTCTTGTTATATTACCTGCAAATTGCAAAACAGCTTCCAATATGCTTTTAATGCAAGAAAAAACAAAAGGAAACAACCAGATGGAAATTGTCCAATATGGAAATAAATCAGTTTAACAAAAAAAAAAAAGAGTGTTTTTCATCCATAAAATCTCACACAGCAGTTCTGAGCATACTGAAAGCCTCCTTTCCTATTCTAAATTTATAGTTCTACATGTCTGTCTGTAGTAGTACTGCTGTTTTACTTTATCTTTATGAAGAATTTTAAGTTTGTCAGGCATAACCTTAAAAGTCTGCATCATTTCCATGTTTGTAACTGTTAACCTACAAACAACAGTTCATACACAATATGCAGATATTTATATGATCTACCTCTGCACAAAATTTCACATGCCTAGTAACAATGGTTCATTTGTTAGGATCATCAAGCCTAAAACTCAAAAAGACAGAAAATTTACATGTAACATAACAATGAGGCACGTTCATGCAACCATTGTTGCAGTGGAAAAGCAAAAAGTATTACATTTTATGAGTGTGTGTTTGTAGCCTTAGGTACCCAGCATGCAATGCACATGCACCATACTGTCACCTGTGGCCTGTCCAGCACTATAATATTTGTCCACATTTTCTCATAAATGGGGCAATTTTCAACAAACAGTTATTGAACATAAAATGCATGTTTCAATTTTCTCTGCAACTTTTTCCCAAAACATTTCTCATTCTAAGAAGAACTGAAGGAGATATATCAAAAATGTGTAATGGACTTCATGTAAAGTACCCCACTATTCTTCTCAGATTTTAATGGCATTTGAATTTTCTGGACAGATTTTCAAAAAATACTCAAATATCAAATTTCATGACAATCCATCCAGTGTGAGTCAAGTTGTTACATGCAGACAGACAGACGGATGGACAGACAGACATGACGAAGCTAATGGTCACTTTTTGCAATTTTGTAAATGTGCTTAAAAAGTTACCACATGGTTACCATGTCATTATTTTACAATCTATACATATATTATCATAACTGTAGCTGCACAGCATATTTACCCAAACAGGCAAGAATTTTTTATGACTTATATGAAAAATGGGGCATAATCTTATGACTGCAAAAAATTAAACATGTTCTGTGGAGGTATTTTCCTGAAAATTGAAGACTGTGAAGGAGAGCATCTTATATTCAGGTAAATAATGCCCCCACCCCTCCCCCAGGTCAATTCAGGACATAAAAATAAGTCATGCTAGTGTAGTTCCCATCTCACACATCTGTGCATCTGCCATGTTTGTACTACTAAGTGTAGTGAATTAAAAAATTATGATATGCTGTCCTCCAATGTCATAATGTTCACATGAAGTTTTGTAAGAATCAGTTAACTGGTTGAATTGGAGGTGACACAGACACCCACATGCTAATAAATTTCATTAAAAAGCCCACTTGTTCTTTATGTAAGAAGAACAGTATACTAAATGTTATAATTCAGTTATGTATGCATCTGATGATGGTATGTCACATTTAGCAAAATTCAAGTTGTTCTTTGTCCATTGCCAGTGTTTAAAAATCAAAAACTGAACACGGGGTTTAGGAGGCAAACTCTTTCTTCAACTCACATTAAAGGATGGAAGAGCATCTTATCAGTTGCCCCTAACAGACACAGCTACTTTCAACTTCTGGGCAGGGGAAGAGGCACAACATTTTGTAAACAGGTGTCTACGAAATACTGAATTCAATTCTTGTACTTTACATGACAGACAATGGACAATGTCCTCCCCCCCCCCCCCAAAAAAAGAAATAAAAAAAATAAAAAATAAAGCCCAATGTTACAACAAAACCCTAATGAAAACCTGAACTTAACCACAGCTTCTATCAAACTCA
>Ga0123357_10001844_pt1 | contig 23006 bp, 18 predicted proteins | sample TergutEmb28metaG_FD_89873 | JGI IMG/M metagenome (GOLD analysis project Ga0123357, IMG submission 89873) | Embiratermes neotenicus P4 segment gut microbial communities from Petit-Saut dam, French Guiana - Emb289 P4 | ecosystem: Host-associated > Arthropoda: Insects > Digestive system > Gut ... | reverse complement strand
TTATTCCGCCTGAAAGCCATCCATAAAGAGCTTTCAGGCGGTTTTGCTTTTTGTATGCGCACCACTTTTGATGACTTTGCTCATGGATGCACGCTGCGCGTCTCGATGGGATCGTGATGGTCAAGAGTTAAGATGGACATCTCATGGCGCGCACATCCCCCGAACCTCGAGATTGCGCCCCGCGCAGCGGGCGGCGTCGCTTTTGGGTGGGCGGCCTTTGTGGCATTGTTGGGCTTGTAGTTGTCGCCTTCGCGCTTGCCTTCGGTCCATTCGTCCGCGCGCGCATTGCAAAAGAGGGAGCGCGGCGAGGGCTCGCGATCACCGTGGGTCGCGTGCGTCCAGGCCTTTTCGCGATCCGCCTGAACGATGTCCGCATCAAGCTTGAAGGCGTCGCCGATGTGGATGTTTCCCTTTTCAACGTGCGCGTCGAGCTGTCGGCCACGCTATCTCCGAAAGAAGTGTCTGCCGAAGGCGGCGAGATCCACGTCAACGGCGAGCCCAACGAAGTCGTCGACAAGCTTCGCCGCTTTCGCAAAGTGGGTGGCGGTCGCGAGCCGACCGAGCGGCGGCCCATGCCGATTCGCGCATCGGGTGTTTCGCTCGCGTGGCAAATGCCGAAAGAAGGAACCATAGCGGCTGCGGGGCTTCGCTTCGCGCGCACGAATGACGCGCTGGATTTTGGCTGCACCGAACTGACCGTAGCGTATCAGCGGACTACGGTTCGAGTGACGAACGCGGACGTCGAATTTCCTTCCAATGGCAACGCGCGGGTCGTGAAAGCCACGGCGCTTGCGATTGAACAAAAAGCGGAATCTATCCCGTCGGCCCTTGCGCCATCGGCGATGGGGGGCATCGTCGATCCTGTGCCGCCGCCACTGCCACCGCCTGCGCAACCCGCGCAGCCAGCGCGTGATAAAACCGCGCCACAGTCGGTGAAGGCGGGTTCTGTAGCCGAGCCTGAAGCGCCGCTTCTTGTTGCTTTGCCCGATTTGCATGCATTGCGCATAAAAATCGCCGCTTTCGCAACGATTCTTGGTGAACACCTCGCCGACGGAACCAAAGTGGACGTTGGCGGGGTATCGTTCAAGCTTGGTGTAGGAAAAGAGCAACTTTCGATTGGGCCTGGACCTCTGTCGTTCGAGCGACGTGGCGATGTAGTTCGCGCAACGTTCATGAGTGAAGTCGGCCGCGATCACGACGAAGGTGCCACGCAAAGCGCGCCGTTGTCATTCGACTTAGAAATTCCCATCGGCCGTGGCGATGTTGTTGCGCGGCTCGAGGGGGGCGCAGTATCGCTCGCACTTCTTGGCATAAAAAACGGCTCTCGCGGGCTTTCCGATGTGGAGCACGCCGAGATCTTGGGCAAAGGGCTCGTTGTGCTTGCAGCAGCCGGCGATACCCTCACCTTTGATGGGCACGTCGCGCTTCGCTCCATCTCCATCACCGAGCCGCGGCTCTCGCTCGAGCCTGTTAAAGGACTCGATTTCGCCGTGACCGCACGCGGTGCGTTCGACGACAAGGGGCTCGTCCGCATCGACGACGCGCGGCTCGACATGGGCGCGCTGCACATGCAGGCGCAGGGGTTAATCGAGGAAACAACCGATCACTTCGGCGTTACGCTCGCTGGCAACGTTGCGCCGGCGTCGTGCCAGGCGCTACTCAAAAGCGCGCCCGAGGGTCTCTTGTCTACCGTGCGCGCGGCGCGCATGACCGGAACGTTTGGCGCAACGGCTCGCATCGCATTCGACACTCGCACCATCGACAAGCTTACTATGACGTACGAAATCGACGACCGCTGCAAAATTGCTAGCGTACCCCCAGAGCTTTCGCGCGATCGCTTCACCGGCTCGTTCACCTACCGCACCTACCATCCCGATGGTACGCCGAGTGAGACAACCACGGGCCCTGGAACACCCAACTGGACCGCACTTGAAGACATCAGCCCGTTCATGGTCGCAGCGGTTCTGACCACCGAAGACGCTGCATTCTACAAGCATCACGGTTTCAACCATGCCGCGATTCGTGGCAGCACCGCAGCAAACCTCAAGGCACGCCGTTTCGTGCGCGGTGCGAGCACCATCACCATGCAGCTTGCAAAGAATTTATTTTTATCTCGCTCAAAGGCGATGTCGCGCAAAATCGAAGAAGTTATACTAACTGCATACCTTGAGCAAGTGTTTAGCAAAGATGAAATGATGGAGCTTTATCTGAACGTTGTCGAATTCGGTCCAGACATTTATGGCATCACGCGCGCGGCCGCTCATTACTTCGGTCGCAAGCCAAACGAGCTCACGCTGCCCGAGTGTTTCTTCCTGGCGACAATGCTCCCTGCACCCGTTCGCTATGGCAAATTTTGGGACAAGGGACAAGTATCCGAGCGTTGGATGAATTACATTCAGGCGCTCATGCAAATTGCCGAAAAGAACGGCAATGTGACGCAAGACGAACTCGACGTCGGGTTGACCCAGCCAATCGTCTTCCATAAACCTGGCCAGCCGATGCCGGAGCCGCGAGCCCCAATTCGACGTTGAACCGCCTACATTATTTCTTCAGTTGCGCGCGCAGTGCCGCGAAAAAAATGCTGAGGCGACGGGCACATTCCCGATCGAGCACGCCGCGCGTGATGGGAAAGCGATGATTGAGCCGCGCGTCGTCGCCGATCGAAAAAATGGTTTTGCATGCCCCGGCCTTCCGATCGTCGGCGCCGTAGACAAGCCGACCGAGCCGCGCGTTCACCATGGCGCCCGCGCACATCGGGCAAGGTTCGAGCGTGACGTAGAGCGTGGCGTCATCGAGGCGCCACGACCTACGCACAAACGCCGCGCGCCGGATCGCAACGACTTCGGCGTGGGCAGTCGGATCGGAGCACGTTTCGCGGAGGTTATGACCGCGCGCGAGCACCGTGCCGTCTTGGCCAACGAGCACGCAACCGATGGGCACCTCGCCAAGGGCCGCGGCCTTGTCTGCCTCGGCCAACGCGAGACGCATGAATTGAGCGTCGTGGTCGATCGCCACGTCTACCGTCGCTTTTGCGATAGTGGCCAGATTTACGCCTTTTTGCATGCTTGAAAGAGAAATTTTGTTTGCGCGCCCGGGAAGATTCGAACTTCCGACAACCGGTTCCGTAGACCGATGCTCTATCCAGCTGAGCTACGGGCGCAACACACCGCGATCGACATGCTGCAATGTCGGCGCAACATACTTGGCGCAACGTTTATGTCAACGACCAGATTCCGTTCGTTGGATCTCACAACACAAAGCCGATGGGGTTGTGCGATTCGGTGGGCAACGCCAGCTCGGCCAACCCCGCAAACAATGCATACTTAGCGACCAACGCTGACTTGAATGGCAGCCCGGCATCGCCGTGAACGTCGGGGAGATCGAGTGATCTGCCAAAGATCGCGCGTAACATAGGGACTGGCACGGCTGGTGCTCTATGTCTCAGTGCTGCCGCTAACCGCTTCGCTTGCTTGGTTGTTCCTTGGTTGGCGGCAAGACGACGATCACTTTGCAAGGCAGTGTGGCGCCGGCTCGTGTTCATCGTCTTTTGACCTATTCCTCCCTTTCTGGTGGCTTGGTTGTATCTGGTTGGCTTGTGGTTTCGTGAGGGTTCGCTTTTCTTCCTTATGCTTGCTTTTCGCTGAATGTGGTGACGCTTCTTGCCTTTTGCCCGCTTCCCTCCTTAGGTTAGGTTTCGTTAGCTCCTTTCCGTTGATTTCGTGGCGCTTCCTCTACAGGTTGCGCCACGTCGCTTTTGTGGGATCGCTTTCGATGTGCACCGAGTTAGGGCGGCCACGAGGGGGCCGCCCCTACGAATATGCGTTTGCTTGGTTGTAGGGGCAGACCTCCGTGTCTGCTCCACCTCGACCTCGCGCCAACTTGAAAGCGGTCTGGAAGGACTTCTCGGCAGTCATGGTAAAAGGCGGGCCATGGCCTACGATTTTCCTTCCCCCGAGTGGATGGCTGCCTACAAAAGTGCCATCAACGCAAACCCCGATTACAAAAAAGCCGGCAAAGACTGGACGCACGGCGTTGTTGCGATGGTGGTCAAAGCCGAGCCCACGCTCGGGATCCCAGAAGATCTTGCCATGTGGCTCGATGTCGACTCGGGAACTTGCAGAGAATGCATGCTTATGCCTGCGCGTGAGGCCGAACCGAAGGCACCCTTCGTTGTTGTCGCGAGTTACGCGCAGTGGAAGCAGGTCATCAAAAAAGAACTCGATCCAACCAAGGCTCTCATGCAAGGCAAACTCAAACTCGCCAAGGGGCACATGCCCACGATGGTGAAGCACGTGAATGCATCCAAGCAACTTGTCGAGTCGACAACGCGCGTTCCAACGAAGTTTCGCGACGAGTAACTCTGCTCGCAAAAAAAGGACCGGCTGCGGCGCCCACACGCGGGCATTGGATCGACACGCCATTGCGGGTGGCGCGTTGTCCCGAGCGATTCATGGGATCATCGCCATGCTGACGACGACGCTTGACCCAACCGCCTACGTCCTTCATTAGTAGAGACATGTCGACCTTGAGCCCGCTCGTTCTCGTTGCTGACGATGAACCCTCGATGCTCGAACTCGTCGCGCGTCACTTACGCACACTCAGCGACCCCACGCTGGACGTCATTCAAGCCTCCGACGGCGAAGAGGCGTGGCGTCTAGCGCGCGAACGCCGTCCCGATTTGGTGGTGCTCGACGTGATGATGCCTGGAATGAGCGGCTGGGAAGTGTGCCGGAAAATCCGTCAAGACAATGACCTTTCGCATACCGGCGTGTTGATGCTTACCGGCATCGGCGAAAACTTGAACCAGATGACGAGTCCGCTCTACGGGGCGGATGCCTACATCGACAAGCCATTCGAGTTCGAAGACTTCGACGATCGCATTCGCCAAACGCTTCGCGGGCGCGAGAAAGAGCGCGCTCTGGTGGTGCGCCAGGGGGTCAACGGAACGGCCGGCGCAGCCAAGCCCGCGATCGAAGCAACCGAAGCAACTGAAACCGCCGAACCAGCAAGGCGGCAGACTTCGATCTCCACGAAAAAGGCTTCAGAAAAAAAAGCGTTAGCCAAGCCGGTAAAAAAGAAGGCGTCAGCCAAGAAATCATCAGCCAAGCCCGCCAAGAAGGCTGCGAAGAAATCGTCGGCCAAACCGGTAAAAAAGAAGTCATCGGCCAAGAAGTCATCAGCCAAGCCGGTAAAAAACAAGGCGTCGGCAAAAAAAGCGTTGGCCGCCAAGTCCTCCAAGAAAGCCGCGAAAAAAGCGTCGGCAAAAAAAGCTTCGACCAAGCCTGCCAAGAAGAAGGCCTCGGCCAAGCCGGCAAAAAAGAAGGCGTCGGCCAAGAAGTCATCAGCCAAGCGGTAAAAAAAGCGTTGGCAAAAAAAGGGCCTCGGCCCGGCGCGCGAAGAGGGCCTAAACCCACACCGAAGCTGGTGGCACTTGACGCCACGCTGACGGCGGTTATGTTCCGCCGCGCTTGTTAGCACTCACCCCAGGCGAGTGCTAACAACGCGGCTCTGCTGGCACCCTGCTGGCCGCGCCAACATCAGCCAATGCTGGCTATTTTAGCCATTTTGTTTCGGAGGGATTCGTCTCATGAACATTCGGCCCCTACAGGACCGCGTGATCCTCAAGCGCGTCAAGGAAGAAGAAAAAACCAAAGGCGGCATCATCATTCCGGACACGGCGAAAGAAAAGCCGATTGAGGGCGAGGTTGTTGCTGTCGGCAACGGCAAAGTGCTCGACGACGGTTCGGTCAAGAAGGTCGACGTGAAGGTCGGCGATCGCGTTCTGTTCGGCAAGTACTCCGGCACAGAAGTGAAAATCGACGGCGACGAGCGCCTTATCGTCCGCGAAGACGACATTCTCGCCGTTCTTGAGAAGTAGTCCGCCGCCGCTCGTGCGCGGCACGAGCTTGTGCCCCTCAAAATTACAAAAATTTCAAGGTTTACACGAACATGACAGCCAAAGAAATCGTCTACACAGAATCGGCCCGCAATCTCATTTTAGCAGGCGTTAATGCACTTGCCGACGCCGTCAAAGTCACCCTTGGGCCAAAGGGTCGTAACGTTGTCATCGAGAAAAGCTTCGGTTCGCCGACTGTCACCAAAGACGGCGTGACGGTTGCGAAGGAAATCGAGCTCGAAAACCGCTTCGAGAACATGGGCGCGCAGATGGTCCGCGAAGTCGCCTCGAAAACGAGCGATGTTGCGGGCGACGGCACCACCACAGCAACGGTTTTGGCGCAGGCGATCTACCGCGAGGGATCGAAGCTCGTTGCTGCGGGGCACAACCCGATGGAAATCAAGCGCGGCGTCGACAAAGCAGTTGAGGCGATCACCGCGTCGCTGAAAAAAATGGCCAAGCAAACCAAGGATCCGAAAGAAATCGCCCAGGTTGGCACCATTAGCGCGAACGGCGACAAAGAAATCGGCGAGAAGCTTGCCCAGGCAATGGAGAAGGTCGGCAAGGAAGGCGTTATCACCGTTGAAGAGTCGAAAACCGCCGAAACCATGCTCGACGTGGTCGAAGGCATGCAGTTCGATCGCGGCTATCTTTCGCCTTACTTTGTGACCGATCCCGAGCGCATGGAGGCCATTTTAGAAGAATCGTATCTTCTTATTTCCGAGAAAAAGATCTCCAACATGAAAGATCTTCTTCCGGTGCTCGAAGCGATTGCTCGTCAGCAAAAGCCTCTTCTCATCATTGCGGAAGACATCGAGGGTGAGGCGCTTGCCACGCTCGTTGTCAACAAGCTTCGTGGCACGCTGCACTGCGCAGCGGTCAAGGCGCCGGGCTTCGGTGATCGCCGCAAGGAAATGCTCAAAGATATCGCGATTCTTACCGGTGGGCAGGTCATCGCCGAGGAGCTCGGTCTCAAGCTCGAAAACGTGACGATTTCCGATCTTGGTCGCGCCAAGCGCGTTTCGCTCGACAAAGACAACACCACAATCGTTGACGGCGCGGGTGACAAGGAAAAGATCAAAGGCCGCATCGCCGAGATTCGCGCTCAGATCGACAACACAACGTCCGACTACGATCGCGAGAAGCTCCAAGAGCGCCTGGCGAAGCTCGTTGGCGGAGTCGCCGTCATCAAGGTTGGCGCTGCCACGGAAACCGAAATGAAAGAGAAGAAGGCCCGCGTGGAAGATGCGCTCCACGCAACGCGCGCGGCGGTCGAAGAAGGCATTGTTCCTGGTGGTGGCGTAGCGCTCATTCGTGCGCAACACGCGCTCGATGCGCTCAAGCTCGAAGAAGAGCAGCGCTTCGGCGTTTCCATCATTCGCCGGGCAATCGAAGAGCCTTTGCGTCAAATTGTTGGCAACGCCGGTCTTGAAGGATCGATTGTGATCAACAAGGTCAAAGAAGGCAAAGACGACTTCGGCTACAACGCGGCCACCGACCAATATGGCCATCTGCTTTCGCAGGGCGTGATCGACCCGGTGAAGGTGGTTCGCACGGCGCTGCAGAACGCGGCATCGGTCGCAAGCCTCATGCTCACGACCGAGTGCTTGGTCGCCGAGCGCCCGAAGGAAGAGAAGCCGGCGGGCGGGGAACACGCGGGTCACAACCACGGCTTCTAGCCCGCTTTCGATTTGACGCGGACGCATGATGGGGGCGGCCACAGGGGGCCGCCCCTACGGATATGCGTTTTGTTGGATGTAGGGGCAGACCCCCGTGTTTGCCCCGCCTCAAGCTCGCGCCAACTTGAAAGCAGGCTAGGGTCACTTCGTGGCCAGTGGCTCGCAAGTCGAGATTGCCGTCGAGGGCGAGGTTGAGCGCATTACCTTCGAGAACCGCGAGACGAACTTTCGCGTTGTGAAAGTCGCGGTGGAAGGACGGCACGACAGTCTCACCATGGTGGGGGTTTTCCCGCACGTTGCGGTTGGTGCGCGTGTGCGTGCCCGAGGAATGGTCGAAATCGATCGGCAGCACGGCGAGCAGCTCCGTGTCAGCAGCGTGACCGAATTGCGGCCGACCACGCTTTCGGGCATTGAAAAATACCTTGGCTCAGGCCTTGTCAAAGGCATTGGCGGGCGCACGGCTCAGCGCATTGTCGAACACTTCGGCCTCGACACGTTGAAGGTGCTCGACGAAGAGCCCCATCGCTTGAGTGAGATCCAGGGGCTTGGGCGCGCGAGAATCAAGTCGCTTTGCGCCGCTTGGAAAGAGCAGCGCGCGATTCGCGACGTGATGGTGTTTCTGCAAGCGCACGGTGCAAGCCCTCAGCTGGCAACGCGCATCTTCAAGCGTTACGGACCCAAAGCCGTGAGCATCGTCTCGGCCGATCCCTACCGGCTCGCCATGGACGTGTGGGGCATAGGCTTTCGCACTGCGGATCGCATTGCCTCGTCAATGGGAATCGAATCTGACTCCCAGGTTCGCATGCAGGCGGCGCTTCTGCAGGCGCTCGGCGACGCGACCGATGCAGGTGGCCATTGCTACGTCATCGCTGAAGATCTCATTGCGAGCGCCGCCGAGCTGCTTGCGCCCGGTGCGAAGGGTGCGCCGAGCGCGAAGGAGCAGCCATCGGAGCCGCGCGCGGACACGCCCGAGCGCCTCGACCAGGCGCTCGCAGCGCTCGTTCGAGGCGGTCATGTCGTTGCCGAGCAGGCTGGTGGGCTTACGCCGGCCCGCGCCGATGCGCTCTCGGGTGCGGCCATTTACAACCCGCGAATGCGCGCAACCGAAACGCGCCTTGCCAAGCGCTTCGCCGAACTCGCATGTGCCAAAGCCGCCGATCTGCCTGGTGGCGCAGAGGCGATCGCCGAATTCGAGAAAAGCTCGGGCACCGTGCTTGCCGACGAGCAACGCCTTGCGGTTGACAAGGCAGCACGCTGCCCATTGCTCATCATCACCGGCGGCCCCGGCGTTGGCAAAACCACCATTGTAAAAGCCATTCTCAGTGTCTTCGATCGCGCAAAAATCGCTACTCGCCTCGCGGCTCCCACGGGCCGTGCCGCCAAGCGCATGAGCGAGGCAACCGGGCGCGAGGCTGCAACGCTGCATCGGCTGCTCGAATTCGAGCCAAAAACGGGTTCGTTCAAGCGCGACGCCAGCAGGCCCGTGGAAGCAGGCGCCATCGTTGTGGACGAGAGCTCGATGCTCGATGTTCAACTGGCCGACGCACTTGCACAAGCCGTTGGTGATGGCACACGGCTTGTGCTCGTTGGTGACGTGGATCAGTTGCCAAGCGTGGGGCCTGGCTCGGTTTTGCGCGACACGATCGACTCCGCGGTGGTGCCGTGTGTGCGCCTGCGCAAAATCTTCCGGCAGGTCGAACGAAGCCTTATTGTGCAGAATGCACATAAAATCAACGCTGGCGAATCACTCATTTTGCCCGAAAAAGGAGACATAAGCGCCGATTTCTTTTTCATCGAGAAGCACGATCCGGACGCGGCACGCAAGGTGATCCTCGAGCTTGTGACCCGTCGCATCCCCGCGCGATTTGGGTTCGACCCCGTGCGCGATGTGCAAGTCCTCACGCCAATGAATCGCGGACCGGCCGGTACGCTCATCTTGAACGAGGAGCTCCAGGCGGCACTCAACGGCGAAGGGCGCGGGATAACGCGCGGCCGAACCACATTTCGCGTTGGCGACAAAGTCATGCAGCTTCGCAACAACTACGACAAAAACGTGTACAACGGCGACGTGGGGGTCGTTTCGTCGGTCGATGAGGTGGACGAATCGCTGGTTGTCCGATTCGATGATGGCCCGAGCGCGGCCGGCGGGCTACGCGACGTGACCTACGACCTTGGCGCGCTCGACGAGCTCACGCTTGCGTACGCGACCACGATTCACAAATCGCAAGGAAGCGAATACCCAGCGGTTATCATCACCCTTTTGACATCGCACTTCGTCATGTTGAACAAAAATCTAATTTACACGGGGGTTACGCGTGGCAAGCGCCTTGTCGTTCTCGTTGCCGACGCGCGCGCGCTTTCTCTCGCACTCACGCCGCGCACAGACCGGAATTGGCTAGAGCGCAAGACGAAGCTAAGCGCGAGACTTCGTGTCCCGCTTTCGATTTAAAAGGGCGACCACGAGGGTCGCCCCTACGAATATGCGTTTTGTTGGTTGTAGGGGCACCCCTTGTGGGTGCCCCTCGTCGCTCTCGCGTTCACTTGAAAGCAGTCATGCGATAGCAAAGTGGGTGGTAAGATCGGATCGGTTTTATGCTTCAGCGACTTGTCGGCGGCCTTGTGCTCGGAATCGTGATCGGTGGCATTGCGGCTGCAATCCTCATTGTGGGGCTCGGCATGCCGTTTTTTACGAGTGCCATCGTTGCGTACGCAGCGGCAGCGGTAACAGGTGTGCTCACCGGGCTCATTGCGGGCAAGCCTATTTGGTCACCCGACGGGCGCATCGAAGCAGGGCTCAAGGCCATTTTTGGCACACTGCTCGCGCTTTTCGGCATGTTCGCGCTGCGCCAATGGGTGCATTTTGCAATCGATCTCGAGTGGTTTCACGCAGGTGTAGGTCAACTCGGCGATCTGCCAGCAACGTCGTTGCCAATCCTTGCTGCGGTGCTAGCGGGCTTCTTCGAGCTTGACAACACGCCGTCGTCCGATGGCGATGCCAAGCAAGGTAGGCAAGGCAAACAGCGCATTGCCGGCAGCAATGTCCGCGTTGCTGGCGGCGATGCAGACGACGACAACGCGGAAGCGGAGACGAGGGCCGAAAAGAAAGGCAGAACACGATAGAGGCATGCCGCCGGCACGCGTCGTTTTTTGGGCTGCCACGCTCGGCGCCATTGGCACTTCGGTTCGCACGGTTGTCGTTGGGCCTCCTTCTCTTGGCGTGGCCGTGGGTTTTGTCGTTGCCTATCTTGCGATCGTTCTCTCCGGGGTTCTGGTTTTGCGCCTCCGCATGTTCTCGAACGCGATCGTGCGCGGTGAAGCGGGCGCGCGTGGCGTGGTTCTTACGTTCGACGACGGTCCCGATCCCGTGCACACACGCGAAGTCCTGGCGGTGCTCGCTGCGCATGGCGCGAAAGCAACGTTCTTCGTGATCGGGCGCAAGGCCGAAGCGCATCCGGATGTCATCCGCGAGATGGTTGCGCAAGGGCATGCCGTTGGCATTCACGGCTGGGAGCACGATCGGCTCTTCTCGTTGCGAAGCGCAAAACGTGTGCGAGCGGATTTGCTTCGTGCGATGCACTCGCTCGAAACCATCACTGGGGACGTACCGGTGCTCTTTCGCCCGCCCATTGGTCACACGAACCCGACCATCGCTCGCGAGGTGGACAGGCTCGATCTCGAAACCGTCGGATGGTCGGCTTCGGCACGCGATGGCTTGTCAAAAACCAGGCCCGAACATGTCACGGCGCGCATCACGCCCGACTTGAAGGACGGCGCGATTGTCTTGCTTCACGACGCACCCGAGCGCGGATCGCGCAGGCCTGCAGCAGTTGCCGCGCTGCCGGAGATCCTCGCGCGGATTGCGCAGCGTAACCTTAGCGTTGCGCATCTGCCCGACTGGCTCGACGAAGACTAAGCCGTTTAGCCTATACCGAGCAAGCCACCTACTTGATAAACCAGCACCGCTGCTGCGAAACCGAGCGTATAGGTGTACGCAACCACAAAAGCTGGCCAACGCCATGTCGAAGTTTCGGAGCGGATCGCAACCACCGTGCTCATGCACTGGCAGGCGAGTACGAAAAAGGCAAGAAGTGCGCAAGCAGTTCGCACGCCATACCGCGGTGTACCATCGGGCTTTTTTGCTTCTCGCAATCGTTTTGTGAGCGGGGCCGAATCGTCCGCGGCGTTCTCGACGCCGTAAATAACGCCCATTGTGCCCACCATGACCTCACGCGCGCCAAACGCGCCAACAAGGCCGACGTTGATGCGCCAGTCGAAGCCGGCGTGTTGGGTTATGGGCTCGACGACGTGTCCAATCGTTGCCGCAACGCTCGATTCGATTCCGCGCTCGGCGTGGCTGCCCGGCATGGGCACCGTGAGCAAGCACCAGAGCACCATGGATACGACAACGATGGTTGTGCCGACCTGGCGCAAGAAGCGCCTGGCGGCGTGTCCTGCTTTGCGCGCCACGACCTGGATTTGTGGCAGCCGGTACGCTGGCATCTCGAGTACGAGCGGCAAGCCTTTGCCTTTCGTCACGCTGCGCCTGAGCACCCACGAGGCAAAAAGAGCGGAGATAATGCCTGCGATATACAAGCTTATGAACAAGAGCGAGCGAAAGAGCGGAGAGCGATCAGAAAAAAAAGTGGCGAGCACAAGACCGTAGGTTGGAAGGCGCGCCGAGCACGTCATGAGTGGGATGACGAGAATGGTTGTCAGTCGTTCGCGCGGATCGCGCACCACGCGCGTGGCCGAAATGGCCGGGACTGCACATGCGTGGCCCATTAGAAGAGGCAAGAAAGCCCGGCCACCAAGGCCAACGGCGCGAAGCAGCCTATCGGTGAGGAATGCGCCGCGGGCGAGATATCCGCTCGCTTCGAGCAGCTCGAGGGCGATTGTGAGCACGACGATTTGGGGCATGAAGGCGAGCACGGTGCCTGCTCCACCAAGAACGCCGCTCACAAGAAACGAGGTGAACAAATTCTTGCCGAACGCCTTGGTGAGGCCAGCTCGCGCCAGACCAAGCATCTGGTCCATGAGCGTTGTGATCGGATCGGCGACGAGAAACACGGCGGCAAAGATGGCTGCCATGATCCCAACAAAGATCACGGGACCAAGGATGGGATGCAGCATGACGCCGTCGATTTGTTCGGTGATCTTCTGGCGGGGACTGAGGTAGCGCAGCACACTCTTGGCGAGGGATGCCGGGTGGAAGTGCTTGGCGGCGCGGGCGCTCAGGCTTCTCTGCAAACACTTGTCGAATGCCTCCAAACAGGCACGTTTCGTGATGCCTTTCTTGCGCGAATCGACGAGGACCGCAGGGCCGCCAACAGCGTCAGCAAGTGCGCGTAGATCGAACTTTGCACCGAGGGCCTTTTCGATTTGAGTGCAGTCCGCACTATCTGCATTGCGCCACTCGTCGGCAAGCACATCACCGTGCGTGAGAATGACGACAAGGGGAAGGTTCAATGCGACGAGCTCGCGGGTGAGGCGAAGGCCGAGCGCAAGGCGCGTGGCATCGACGACTTGGGCGATGATTAGCCGCTCGCCTTTGGTTTTTGCGGAATCGAGGAAGGCTTGTGCAACGCCTTCGTCGGCACCGCTCGCCGATGAGATTTGCGTCGAGTAAAGGCCCGGCAAATCAACGAGGGTGGCTCGAGCGCCGGACGGAAGAACCACCTCGCCTTCGAGAATGTCGACCGTAATGCCAGGGTAGTTGCCGACGCGAGCATTCTCGCCGGTAAGTGCATTATACAAAGACGACTTGCCCGAATTCGGGCGCCCGACGAGTGCGATGGTGAGCGGGTTACTGTGTCGCGTTTTGTTCACGCGGTGCTCACGCCTTATCTTCACGCGATTTCTGGCGCAGGCTCGCATGCGATCGAGCAAGCCAGCTCGCGTGCGATCGCGAACTGCCCGCCGGACGCCGTGCGGATGTGCAGCGGACCGCCGAGTGGCGCGCGCCGCAGCACAACGACTTGTTCGCCTTCGGCCAGGCCCACTGCACCGAGCCACGCGGCAGCCTTGGCATCGAGGCCGAGCGACGCAATTCGGAGACGTGTTCCCAGGACGGCATTGGCGAGCGACGACACCGAAAGCACACCAAGATCATCGCTCGCCGAACATGAAAGTCAATGTCAAAGTCGAAACGGATGGACTCCTACATTCGGGTCCATGCCTGCCCACGCCTTGTAATGGGCGGCCACAGGGGGCCGCCCCTACGAATGAATGCGTTTTGTTGGCAATTGCGTTACGGGCGTACGGCCATACGCCCCTACGAATATGCGGTTTTCGCCTGTAGGGGCAGACCCCCGTGTCTGCCCCCGTCTATCATCTGAACGCGCGTTCGATGGCCTCTGCGATTCCCCCGCCTGTTGCGACCGTACATTCGAGCACGTCGGTCGCAGCGCTTTTCACCTCGGCTGGCGCGTGACCCATCGCAAACGAGCGCCCGCCGGCCGATAGCATGGGCAAATCGTTGTGCCAGTCGCCAACGCATACCGTTTCCGAAATGTGCAATCCGTAATGACGGGCGATCCACGCGAGCGCTGTGGCCTTCGTCCCACCCGATGCGCGGGCCACCATGCCCCATTGCTGGTTGCCCTCGCGAAATGGAAACATGGCAACCTGCATCGATTTCGTCGCGTCGCGCTGGATGTCGCTCACGGTGCGACTCACGTGGGCTTCGGCGCCGAGCGCCACCACGGCCGTCATACCGAGCTCAGAGTTCCAAAGGGCGTGCTCGGTGATGCGTTGTGCGCAGCGAAGGTCGGTTGACCATGTGCGCACGAAAGGTAGGTAGTCAGCTCCACGCTCGTCGTGAACAATGGAGTCTTGTGCGAAAAGGAACGCGATAAGATCGTTGCGCTCGAGGCTTGCGCGCAGCCGACTGGCCGCCCGGCCGGTGATGCCGCGATGAAATAGCGTTTTGTTGTCTTGTACGTGGACGATGTGGCTGCCATCGGCGCAACCCACCGGGCCTACGATGCCAAGAAGATTGGCGCTCCATTGCGTGCCGGAATACAAGCGGCCGGTGACGATCGTAACGTAGACTCCGCGCGCCCTTAGCTTCTTGATGGCAATGACGTCTTGTTCGTGCGCTTCGCCATTGTGATCGAGCAGCGTTCCGTCGAGATCGACCGCGAGAAGTTTATACGGGCACTGGCTAACCCTGCGAATGCGCTCGCTTGGACGCCTAACCGGCTCGGCGCCGTCGGCTTGTTCGATCGTTGAACTCGTTGCACCAAGGGACCGCACAGAAAGCATTGTGCCGCTCGCTTTCGCCGCTGCCAACGTGGCTTTGCTGCGTCGTGTCGCGCGCGGATTGGCCATTGCTTACGAGACTAGGCGGTCGGATAAACCGAGACCTTCTTCTTGTCGTTTGTCTTCCACTCGTACGATACAACGCCGTCGATCATTGAAAAGAGTGTAAAATCACGACCTCTTCCGACATTCGAACCGGCTGTGATGGTCTCGCCGACCTGGCGAACGAGAATGTTGCCAGCACGGACGCGTTCGCCCCCGTACACTTTTACACCGCGCCGCTGCGAGTTGGAATCGCGGCCGTTGCGCGTGCTGCCTGCGCCTTTTTTGTGAGCCATGGGTGATTTCTCTTAATCTTGTGTAGCTTTGATGTCGGTAACTTCGAGACCGGTGAAGTCTTGACGATGCCCGGACTTGCGGCGGTAATTTTTGCGACGGCGGAACTTGAAGACAATGATTTTCTCACCGCGGTCTTGCGCGACAATTTTTGCTTCGACCTTGGCCCCAGAGACCAAGGGCTTGCCAATCTTGATGCTTTCGCCAAGGCTGACGAGAAGAACTTCGCTCAACGTGACAGAATCGCCAACGTTGCCCTCAAGTTTTGCGACGCGCAGCTTGTCGCCCTGCGCCACTCGATACTGCTTTCCGCCCGTTTTGATGACCGCGTACATAAAAAGCCCTCTTTAACTAAGCCCACGCGAGTCAAAACCACAACGTGGCAGATCGCGTCGGCGGGGGGAACGCGGCAGTATATGGATATCTTTTGACTTGGCAAGTCATTCGAGATGTCACGTCAGTATCGGTGGCGGAAAAGCACGTCTAGAATGGATGTGCCTTTGTCGCCGCGTGTGACAACCGCCGACCACTTTGGCAAAAACTGCCAGTCGACGAACAGGTACGTTGTGTCTTGTTCGCGCGCTGAGTAACCCGCGGCGTAACCGAATTGCACTTTGAGGTTGCGCCTCAATCGGTAGCCAACTTTGGTGCGTGAGCGGTTTGCGGCTGTCGCGTCTTGCTCGAAGTCGACGTCTTCATCGAGTTCGCCAAGCGCTTGGTTCAAGCCCGCCGACGCGACGCTCGCACCCATTGCCGTGGCCTGTTCTGCGCTGCTTTGCCTTTCGCCGCCCGTGGCTGCGTCGGGATCGGGCCGGCCAAAAAGCAAAAGCGATAGAATCTCGTTTCGGGAGTAGGCTGGCTCGCTTCGCAATTTGAGTTTGCCCGTTTTGATGGGTCCCGCAAATTCGACCCAAACGCGTGTGCGATCGGGCGCATCCCAATACGCTGCAGCGACAACCTGCGGGTTGTCGGGCGCGGCACCTGGGGTGAAGGTAATCGTGCCATGATCGACGATGAACCTCCGGCCTTGCACGTCGATGGTGCCGTTCGTTTTCAGGTTGAATGAGCCCGTCATCGCCAATTCGCTTGCCAAATCAAGGAGTGTTTTGCCCTGCAGGTAGATGCGAATGCCACGACCTTGAAGAAGAACGTCGTTGCCAAGCACGATGGAAACTCGGGTGGTCATTCGAGGGCTCGCTTCGCCGGCATCGGCTGGGCCGCTGCTGCTACGTCGCGTCGGGCCCTTGGGGACCGCGACAAGAGCGCCAGTGGGACCGCGAACGCCAATGTCGATGGTCGCGTCTGGCTCGAGTGATTGCAGGGATTGCGTTGCCCGTTCCGGCAGCGTGATTTCGGCTCGCGGTACCGTGGTTGTTAGAGCCAAGTTTTTGCCGTCCGACGACATGGTTGCAGACAGGTGAACTTCGCCCGAAGCGCCTGCGTACGTTGCACCGTCAGAGCTGAGTGGAATGCCCCCTTTTGTCGGGACAACGATTGTTGCTTCGGCACTTTGGAGCTGCAAGCCATTCATGCGACCGGACAGCGACACGTGAAACTCGCCGGCGCCAATCTTTCCGCTCATGTTTTTGACACGAAAAATGCCATTTTTGTCGAATTCGGCCTTTGCGTGAATGTCCTTCAGCTCTTCGCCCATTGCGTTGACATAAACGCGCCCGTCTTGGATGGCGAGCCCGCCTTCGAAGACTTGCGATTTGCCATCGATCGACACCCGACCTTTGCCGTCGACGCGCCCGTCGATTTCAGGCGTGAACTTTCGCACGAGCGGCCGGAGAAACGCGAGCTTCATGGCCTCGACGTCGTACTCGAGGCTCGTGTTCGAAGAGCCATCCCACGCGACCTGCATGCCTTTCCAACGGAGCGCGTGCGAGAGCATTTGTACCGCGGCCGAGCCGCCGTCGTCTTGGTCGACTCGCGCAGCCGAAAAGAGCATGCCGTCTTGTGCGCGCAGCGCCACGTTGCCGGATTTGAGGCGCACGTTGCCAACGTTCAAGTTGCCAATTGTGCCATTGGCTTCGAGTGAAGCATTCTCGTTCAAATGGCGTAGCGATGCGCGACCGGTGAGTGCGCCGCGCACGGCAAACGGGATGGGCAAGAGCCCAAGTTCGAGATTTCGCACGTCGAGCTCGGCGGAAGCATTCCACGCGGGCTCCCTGTCGTCGGTGATTCCGCGGATGACGTCGCGCGCATGAAGACGTGCGATGACGAATCCGCGAGCCTGGCCGCGCTCGCGTTGCCGGGTGGGCTTCACGCCGCGAGTCCCGCTTGCGCGATTGCTTGCTCGCGCGGGGACTTCGACCTCGACGCTTTCGCGTTCGTCGCGTTCGTCGGCGCGAGCTGTGACCACAACGTGCTCTCCGTCCCAGTGGGCGTCGATGGCGCCATCCACTGGACCGCTTTCGATTTGCCGCGCCCTCCTTTCGCGTTGGCCGTTTTGAGGCGTTGGCGGCTGCGGTGCGGGTAGGGGCGCAGCATGCTGCGCCCCTACGGTGCCAACGTTGCTGAAGCGAATGCCCGCGATCACCTCTGGCCGGCGGATCGTGCCGGCGAGATCGGCGCGCGCCGAGTAGGTGCCGCGCACGTCGGCATTCGCAAGCCGCGCAATCCAGGAAGGAATGTCATGGATGTTGCGTTCGGGAAGATTGACGATGGCCGACGCCGCGATGCGGCCGACGTCGCGACGAGTGAGCGTTGTCTTGCCGGTGGCCATGGCCCAAAGTGGCAGCTTGGCTTTTGCCCCCGCATTGGCAAGGGCACCGTGGGCGTCCCAAGCAAGCGCCGAAATCTCGGTGTCGTCGGTCACCCCATCGTATGCAACATGCACAGAACCGTCGATGCCGTGGATGGTCCATGGCTTTTCGGCGCCTTGCAGCACGAGATCGAGCCCTTGGGTGCGGGCCGTGATGCGGACAACGGGCAGTGCTTTCTCGTCGCCACGCTCGACGCGGCCTGTGAGCTCGACGACTCCGCTTGCATGCTCGACCGCCTTGCAACCATCAATGGGCGCGTTTTGGGCGAGATTGAATGTGCCGCAAAGGGCCAAACCTTGGGCAAGATCGAGCGCGCCACGAACATCGGCCGCTCCAGTGGCGCGCGCAATGCTGCTTGCCGAAAGTCGTCGGGGCAGGTCAATCTCTGCATGTTGCACTTCGAGCCAACCCGTGGGCCCCGCGGTCACGCGTGCGCTTGCGCGAACATGACGCTTTTCGAATGCTGCGTGGATTTCCCCGCCGAAGCCGCCCTTGGCAGTGAGCGCGAGGCTCGCATGACCGTCGAGACTTGCGCGGCCCATGCGCACATCGATGTCGAGCGAGCCGCGCGCTTTTGGCCAATCGAGCGGCTCGCTACTCTGCCGTGTAAAGTGCAAGCCGTCGACGGTTGCTGCGATGCCGATGGCAGGCGAGGCAATCGGACCCGTGATGGATGCGTTGGCGCGGATCTCGTCGAGCAAGGTTGGGCCGACGCGGACAGCTTGGCCCACCAGGGTAGCGTGGCCAGCCATGGTGGCCTTCGCAAGATCGATTTTGCCGGTTGTACGAACCGATGCGCTGCCCTCTGCAATCCCTGGCATGCGCCCTGTGGCGCGCAGATCAGCGGCGCGTGTGGTGACGTCGAAGGCTATTGCTTGCGCCGAAAAAACGGTCGAAACGTTGCCGACGGCGTCGAGCCCGGGTTCGGTTGCGTGAATCTTGGCCGAGGCTTTTTTCGTGTCGAAGGATCCATTGGCAACAAGCTTGGGCAGCGCCACGCCGCCTACCGTGGAAGCCTTGGTTGCAAGCGTGAAGTTGCCCGTTGGCGCGGCATTGTCGATTGATCCTTCGACGTGAATCGCGCCGGACAGGTCGGTTTTTGCGGCGCCGAACGCATGGGCATCGACGTTGGCTAAATCGATGTCTGCGCGGAACGTTGTGTTCGCACTCAGAAGGGCCTCGCCTTTCACCGTGGCGGTGGCGGCCCCGACCGTGGCGCGTGCATCCACGGCCACAGATGGCAGCGTGCCTCGAACCTTAACCGAGAACGCGATCGGCTCGGTGAGCCGCGCAGCAGCGGGCAACGCATGCGCGATGACGCCAGGATCGGTTTTCGTAACATCGACGGAGCCTTCAACTTGGTCGCCGTCGAGGGACGCGTGCGCTGCGATGGGGATGCCATCGACGTTGCCCTCGAAGCGGCCGTGCGCGGTTGTTGTGTCTTGCGTGCCTTGCGCGAGGTCGATCCGCGCGGATGCCGCGAGCGCGCCTTGGAGCGCGGCGCCGCTGCGAACGCCATTGGTTTGGGGCAACTGCATGGTTGCGTGGGCTTGATCGATGTCGATGCCAAGTACGCTCTTGGCCATGCTCGCGTGCAGACGAAGATTTTCAACGTTTGCATCGAACGATTCAAAAGGGACATTCCCATGCGCCCACGCGTGACCGATGCGCACGCTGCCAAGGCTTAGGTAGAGGGTGTCATGCTCGCTCGCTTTTTCCATAGCTGCGGGTGCCGCGCGGCTCGCGAAAGCGCGCGACAAGCCGAGCGTGCCGTCTTCATCTTTTTCGAGCACGATCTCGGCATCGTCGATGCCGATGGTTTTGAGCGAGACGTCGATCGGCGCCGATCGCGTAAGCCGCGCAAGCGATGCGAGAAAACGGGCGAGGTCAACGCGTACGTCCACGCCTCGAGCCGCGATGACTCGCTTGCCATTGGGATCGAGAACCTTGATTTCCGCTGCGCGAAGATGCGCCTCGCGGCCGATCGTGAGCTCGCCCACGTTGCTGAGCGAAATCGTACCCGCGACAACGCCTCGCAATGCCTCGCCAGCGCCCCACGCCACGAGCATTCGCATAGCTTTGGTGTTCGAGTGAATGACGACTCCGGCGGCCGTCGCCGTGACGAACACGATGCCAATCCCCACGGCTTGTAGCAGTCGCCCGATAGCCCGGATCGCGAGCGGCACCTGCTGTGAGCTGCTCAATAGGCTTCTCCAATGCCAAACGAGAGCGCAATGGGAGCCAGATCGAACAGCCACGAAGGCTGTTGCTCGTCGGTGGCGCTGGCCGGAAACTGCAGCCCCGGAATGCGGTAGCCGATGTCGAGTCGAATGGGGCCCACAGGAGTGTCGTAGCGCCCACCGGTTCCACATGAAAGATGTGGGCGATTGAATCGGAGGCTCGTGCGAAAGGCTGAAACATCGGCCGCGTCGCAGAAAATGGCCATTGAAAAAGGCCCCGATACGGCGAAACGTAGCTCGGCGCTGGCCTCCCAAAGCGACAAGCCCCCCGTGGGCAATAGGCACTCGGGTTCGTTTGGATTGCAGCCTGCGGCGCTGGTCGATTGCCCGGCCGGGCTTAGGTAAGGAATGTAGGCGAAAGGGCCGATGCCGCGCAGCGGGTAGCCGCGGTTTGAAACGGGACCGCCAGCGTAAAATCCGCGAAAGTAGAGTAGCTGGTAGTCTCGGTTCAAGTCGGATATCGACGCGGAGCCGGGAGATCTCATGTTCTGAGTGGCGGCTGAGCCGTAGTTCTGCGGGAAGAGAAAACCGACAGAGCTGCGCCCGGCGAGCACGACGCGACGTGCAAGCGGGTAATATGCACGTATTTCGGGCTGGATTCGCCAGTCGGTTGCATTGCCTTGCATCGGTCCGCCTGCGAATTGCGTGGTCACGCCGAGGTAGATGCCGCGGCGCGTGTGAATGCGGTCGTCGCGAAAGTCGAGCGCGGCAACGATTTCGGCGTACGAAATGAGCAGCGCGGGGACGTCGGTGGTGCGCCCAATGTAGTCGAAGGGGAAATCCGCCTGCACACCATAGCGCGGGTTGACGAAAAGCCGATTCAGAAACGTGCGTTCTACACCGACCGACGTGCGCGCTTCGTGGTAGCCAACGACTGCGGGCGACTTGTTGTCAGGCAAAAGCACGGGGAAAATGCCATAGTCGGCATTCATCACGCCGGTTGTGCGGCCCTCGAGAAATGCCGGTTGCCTCAGCGAAGCCGACAGGCGCTGCTCGACGAGGAGCTTTCGCGTGTTGTCGGAAGGCGTGAGCAGCGTTGGATACAAATCGAGTGCGACCTTGAAGCGTATGTCGAATTTGCGTAATCCCCCGAAGAAGTTCGCGCTCTGCCAGCCCACAACGGCATGCACGTCGGTGCGCAGGTTGTCGAGCTCGGAGCCAACACCCAAAAGGATCGTTTTTAGCCTCGTGGGTTCGGTATGAACCGTGAGCGGCACCACTTGCGTGGTTTGCATCGCGGAAAGATCGGCGTCGATCTGAACGGAAGCAAAAACGCCGAGGTCGAGCAGGGCTTGCCGTGCGTCGTCGATTTCGTCGCTCGAATACGGATCGCCTTCCTTGAGTGTGAAAACATTACGAATCCTGTCCTCGGGCAATTCGCCGAGGCCTTCAAAGCGCACGGCGCCAAGGCGGGCAACGGGCCCGGCATCGATGTCGAAGGTGATGCGTGCCGTGTGCGAAGCGAGATCGACCTCGGCGCGTCGCGCAACTTTCGCGCTCGCGTGACCTCTGCTGGTCATCGTGCGAAGGACCGACTTTTCCGCCTCGGCGAACGATGTTTCGTCGAGAGGTTCGCCTTTGCGTAAAAGGCGCGCAATGCTTTGCAGCGCCCTTTTCTTGGTGTTGTCGTCGAGCTCGCCGCCCGCATCGAGGGTATTGATGGTGACGGTGTCGACGACGACAGGCGGGCCTTTGTCGACTTCGATTTCGACTTCGACCTTGTTGCCTCGAGGCACGACGCGTGCGACCTGCGCCTTCGCGTCGTAGTAGCCGCGCGCCTGCATGAAACGCTCGATGCGTGAGAGATCGCGGCGCAGCGCGTACCTGTCGAAGTACTCGTAGTCGTAAATGACGCCGTAAAATAGGCCTAGAAAACGTGGAGATTCGCGCGTTGTAATGTGGCTATGAAGGTCGTCTTCTTCGCGCATCGACCGACCGCTGCTTGCGTCGTTGATTTCGACGTTCGAAATGGCGCTTTTGCCAGCAGGAATGCGGTAGCACCCGCACAAGGCTATTGCCGCGAAGACCGCGATGACCAAGAAACGGCGCAGCGAAGAAAGCCTGACGCTGCCGCGAACCGACATCGCGCCCACCATAGCCTACTCGTCGTGCACGTCGTGCTCGGCGTCTTCCTGCTTACGCCCATGGGATGCGGACGCAGCGTCCTTGCGCTCACGCCGCGGGCTCAGGTGAAAAGTGACGACTACATGGCTGTTCCTTTCCCGCCTCGGCCGGCGCTCGTGGAGATTGTGCCGCCCAAGCCGCGTAGCGATGCTGTTTGGGTAGACGGGGGCTGGGACTGGGATGGCGATCGTTATCGCTGGGTGGCGGGCAGCTGGGTCATCGCGCCTGACGGTGTACGCTTTGCGAGGTGGGTGATTGTCAGGCGCAGTGACGGTCAGCTGTTTTTCGCGCCATCGGTTTGGCGCAACGCGAACGGCGACACGGTGGCAGCGCCGGCGGCGTTGGCTCGCGCCAAGACCACGGGCGGCGGAGCAGCAGGGGCCATCGACGAGTGATGTCGGGCTGAAGCAGCGTACTCTCACTGCAATATTGTGCCGCTGCTGAATTGATAATGAGCACGTGACGATTTTTGGTTCATCGACGCAACTCGCGTCGAAAGCGGCCGACTTAAGCCGTCATGAGCAATTGGTATGATGCTGTTTCATCACGTGCTCGCGAAACCTTTAACCAAGCTGAAGAAGGAGCCCACAACGCCATTTCAAAAGTCAAAGAAGAAGCCAGTGCCGTTGCTTCAAAGGCAAAAGAGGCAGCCGCCAAGATGGATCGGTGGATCGAGACGTCCGAGCCATCGAAGGCGGCGGAC
>Ga0123357_10001843_pt1 | contig 23015 bp, 33 predicted proteins | sample TergutEmb28metaG_FD_89873 | JGI IMG/M metagenome (GOLD analysis project Ga0123357, IMG submission 89873) | Embiratermes neotenicus P4 segment gut microbial communities from Petit-Saut dam, French Guiana - Emb289 P4 | ecosystem: Host-associated > Arthropoda: Insects > Digestive system > Gut ... | reverse complement strand
GGGGGGGTCGCGCGGGTAAACGTCGGGGGGGGGGTGGGTGTAATTTTCTCGGATTTGTGGGGTTGGGAGGGTGGCCCCCCCCCCCCCCCCCCCGCCATCGTCGTCCGCTTCAGTCTTTTTAAACAGCGGATCGGCGGGATCGACAATAACGAGTTTTTTGGGATTGAACATGGAGGCGGTGCGAGCCTCATCGAGGACGCTCGCCATCGCCGATCCACCCAGGGAGGCCGGATCAAGGCGGACGAGTCCCATGCCGGGGTCCTCATCGCCGAAGATGTCGCGTTGGATACCGGCAAGTTGCTGGATACGTAAAAAAAGCTCCTCGCCAGCAAGAACGATGACCGGCGGCGTCGCGGAAGATTTGGCAGAAGTCTTAGCCATGAGGGAGAGGATTGTATCCGAGGAACGGTGACAAATCATCAGAGCCGCAATCGTAAGAGAACGCTCATTCCATCGAGCACAACTCTCTTGGCATTACCCGTCGTGGCCTACTGGGTGCCGCAGTCGCCGCCGGTGGCACTTCACGCCGTTGCCCCTCTTCCGGCTCCAACCTCTGCTATGCGAAACAACCTTTACTCCAAAGTCGCAAACACGGAAGTGAACCCCTGTGTTTAGGACGAAAAGGCAGGAGCTAACTCTCTTGGTTGAGCGTCAGGGTGGCGTGGCGTTCTCGACGGTATCGAAGGTGCTCCAACGATTGCAGGATGATCTCGTCATCAGCCGGGGCGAAGGTGCGATTCGGCTTATTCAAGCGGATACGCTCATGGAGAAGCTGGCCGCGAACTACGAGCCGCCAGTCGTGACCGAACGGTTCCGTGGTAAATGCGATGTGCCGCGAGAGGAGCTTTGTCGTCGCCTTGCTACGGCTGCGGTTGCCAAGGGCGGGAAGCTCGTGCTCACCGGTGCGGGCTCGGTTGAGAAATATGCCGCCACTTCGCGACCAGCGAATCGTTGGGGGCATTGCGGCTACAGGAACATCGGTTGTGGACCAAGTGCATGGCGCTGGCAGAGTTCCTCTCAGCGATAAAGGAACTGTTCTATGTCGCCGACGAGAATAAACATTAACATTTTTCCATTCGACTACCATTTACTACCACTATTCATCCCGAATACCCCGTTTTTCCGCGAGGATTTACTACCACTTGCGATTGAATGCGAGAATGGTATGATGGTCGCCAAAGCCCTGAAAATAAGGGGTTTTTGAGTGTTTTGGCGGTGAATCCTTTTTGGGTTCCCAAGCTGGACGTCGTCGGTTTGAATTCGATCGCCCGCTTTTCTGCATCAGTTCCGCCGACAGCGTTGTTTGGCGATTCCCCCTCCTCCGTCAAACCGTGGTAAGGAACTGCCTCACGTGGAACAGGATAAACGTACACAACTTTCCGTTCGTGCTGAAAAAGCGATCCTCGTCGGTGTTACTTTTAATGGGGCGGACTCTTCCGCTGATCCGCAAGATCCGCTCGGTGAGCTTGCCAGCCTGGCTAAGACCGCTGGCGCAGACGTCGTCTATCGCGTCATGCAAAACCGTGTCAAGATCGATCCTTCCACCTTCATCGGCGAAGGCAAGGCCCAGGAAATTAAAAAGCTCGTCAAGCAACACGATGCGGATGTCGTGATCTTCGATCATGACATGTCGCCGAACCAGTTGCGCGATCTTGAGAAGATCATCGACGCCAAAATTCTCGATCGTTCCGAGCTTATTCTGGATATCTTTGCTACCCGTGCTCGCACCCACGAGGCGCAGCTCCAGGTAGGGCTTGCTCAGCTTGAGTACACCTATCCTCGCCTCCGTCATATGTGGTCGCACCTCGAGCGTATTGCGGCCGGCGCAGGTGCTGGCGTCGGCGCCCGCGGTCCCGGTGAAATGCAGCTTGAAATCGACCGCCGCATCGTTCGCGAAAGGGTCGCCGATTTCAAGAAACGCATCGCCGACGTTCAGGCGCGCAAGACACGCGAAGTGCAGGAACGCAAACGCCAGCACTTCACCATCTCACTCGTCGGCTACACCAACGCCGGCAAATCCACCCTGTTCAATATCCTCACCGGCGCCAACACTTTCGTTGAGGACAAGCTCTTCGCAACCCTCGATACCAAAACACGTCGCTGGCACCTCGGAGGGGCTCATTCCGCACTCATTTCGGATACGGTCGGATTTGTTCGCGATCTGCCGCACCATCTCGTTGCCTCCTTCAAGGCAACCCTCGAAGAAGCTACACACGCGGATATGCTTTTGCTTGTGCTCGACATCTCCCATCCACACGCTCAGCAGCAGCTCAAGACCGTCGTCCAAACGCTCATCGATATCGGCTGCGAAAATCTACCCACGCTGCTCGTGCTCAACAAAATCGACGCACTCACGGAGAAGCCAGAAGCCAGAAGCCAGGAGCCAGAAGAAGCAATCGAAAATCAAAAATCGAAAATGGGGAGAGGCGAAAATCCCGACGCGCTTGCCTTCTGGCGGTCGCTATTTCCCGACGCTCTTCCCGCCTCCGCCCGGGAAGGCGATGGCATCGTCGCCCTGACGGAACTCGTTCGCGATCAGATGCTCGGAAGAACCCTCACCGCCACCATTGCCGTCCCGCTTACCGACTCCAAGGGCACCACCTTCATCGAAAAATTCACCACCGTTCTCGATCGCGACTACGACTCCGCCCCCGGCTGCGTTCAACTCCACGTCGAAATCTCCCAGCGCATCCTCGATCAGCTCCCCAATAACGTTCCCAGCGCCAAAGTCCTCCACGCCAAAATCAAGAAAGCCGATCCTGGTGGTGGGGGAACCTGGCGCTGCCGCACCAAACCGATCAAGGAACTCATCCCCGCTAAACTCTTCGGTGCTCCATTGGTTTGACGTGGGAGCGTTTATGCGATAAATGGAAGCCAAATAATCGTTGTTCGAAAGGAATCCGTGATGATGCAATTGCGTTTCGTGGCAGTATTAGCGGTGATGATGGTGGGGGGGCTGATGGCAGGCTGTGCGGCAACGCCAAATCCGGGAACCGAGAGCGATAAGGCTCTTCTGCGTTCGCAGGTACAGGCGGTCATTGCGGATTTCAAGAGGGAAGATCCGACCATCCAACGGTTCTTTGAAACGGCGGAGGCTTACGTGGTCTTCCCGGAAGTGGTGACCGGTGCCCTGATCGTCGGCGGAGCGCACGGCGATGGCGAAGTCTACCAAAAAGGACAGCTCATCGGATACGCGGATGTGTCGCAAGGATCGTTCGGAGCACAGATCGGCGGACAGAAATATGCGGAAGTCATTTTCTTCCAGAACGAAGGGGCGTTGGTGGATTTCAAGTACGGAACGCTGGAGTTCGATGCACGTGCAACAGCGATTGCGGCAAGCCGCGGGGCAGCGGAGGCGGCGAATTATCGCCGAGGCGTGATTATCTTCACGCTGCCGCAGGGTGGACTCATGGCGCAGGCAGCGGTTGGAGGACAGAAATTCAGGTTCCTGCCGGTGAGTAAGAATGCCTCGCCATTCGAAGTGATTCAAAAACCGTGATGCGCCAGCCACCATGCCCAGGCGTACAGCACACATCCGCCCAGCAGCAGGCAAATCGCCGCGATCCCAATCAAGTTCTTATCCCATTCCCTGACCCAACCAAACGGCAGATTCACGACCTCCAGAATCAACACCAGAAAGCCCGTTGCTCCACGCGATATCTGTGTGAGCAGCCCGGGCGATTTCCGGGGTCCTTCGGATAACGCCGATTCCATGAGCGGCTGCTCCGAAACGTCCGACGACAGTGACGGTGCCGTGGCAGGCTCTGCCGTGGCAGATTCTGCTTGCTCGGTCGGTGCCGGCGTCGTTGCGGCTGCAAGCGACTCGTCCGGCTTCTGACTCAAAACTTCTGGCTTGGGAGAGAGAGAGGAGAGGAGTTCGTTAAGTTTTTCGTCAGTCGCCTCGCTTGGTTGTTCCGCGAATTCCTGCTTCTTTTCCTCCTCCAGCATCTCCTTTCCCTGCACGATCGATTGCACGGTCGCGGTCAGTTCCACATCGCCCTGCTGCGGCGGTTCAGCGGCCTCCATCTTGGGCTTCGGCGATGCCGGCGGTTTCCCCGCCGCCGCCTGCGTCTCGGCCATCAACTGGGCAAGTTCCTCCGCCAACACACCTTCCGCTTCCAGCACTTTCTCCGCCGGCATCGGCTCGCTCGGCGTTGATGCCGTCGCTGTTTCCGCCGCCACAGATTTCGTTTCATTCATCACCTCACTCCCACCCTCATCCCCCTCCTTGCCCTCCTCCTTTCCCCCCGGTACGAGCACCGCGAATTCTTCATTGCTCAAGTTCTCAATCTTGGCCGGTGCGACCGGTGAGTCGATCGGTGTTTCCCCTCGCCCCACCCCCTTTCGCAGTTCGCCGGCAAATAACGCATCGATCTCCTTCTGTAAATCGACCTGATCTTGCGGGGCTCTGTCCGATGACGATAAATTAACATATTCTTGTTCGTCTGATGGTGCCTGCTTTTCGTCGCCGTCTCCCGGGGGGCGCACCTTCGGTGCTATCGTTCGTTCCAGATGCTCGTGCACCAACGAATCCAAAACATCCTCCTCCCCCGTTTTCGACGCCGTGAGAGGCGCGGGATGGCTATCGACTCTGCTCATAAGCAGGACATCGGCCACATCAATGAGCGGCTTTCGCTGGATATCCCCACCGCCCCCTTTCGCCGCCGCTTCCTGTTGCAAGAGAAACCCGCGGCGTCCCCTGTTCTCCGGAGTGCCGTGCAATCCCTGTTTGTGAGGCGCAACTGCCATGGCACCGTCCGTGACCCGTTACATCCGATCCTGATAAACAGCATTTTATCGGAATGACCCACTCCCGCAAACGAAATTCAGCCTTGATCGGGTGCATGCGGCGCGTGACACGAAATGGGAGGAGAAGAGGAAGGGGGAGGAGAGTGGGATCGTGGCAATACTCGGTGCCTAAGCCACCATCGCGGGGCTCCAACAGGCACGCAGAAAATGTCCTGCACCCACCGAAACCGCTTGCGGCGTCGCGGACCTCGCCTTTGCTGTAACAATTTGCCACAAAAGATGACCACATCCGCCTTGATCACGCCACCCACCCCCTTTACTCTTTGGTTCATGTATCGCTTCTATCTGCCCGGTCTGACTTGCCAGCCGCCAACGCGTCTCGAGCTTCCCGATGACCAGGCTCATCACGCGCTCTCCGTTCTTCGTCTCACCGCCAATACGCCGGTAATTCTCTTCGACGGCCAAGGCCACCATGCACCCGCCCTGATCACTTCCACCTCCAAGCGTTCGCTTCTCCTCGAACTCACTGCCACGATCACCACCGACCCGCCGCCATCCCCCGCCCTGACCATCGCCGTCGCCGTGCCCAAAGCCGACCGTGCGGACTGGCTGATCGAACAAGCCTCCCAGCTCAACGTTACCCGCATCCAATGGCTCACCACCGACCGCACAATCGTCAAACCCCGGGAAGGCGGCGGCAAGCTGGAAAAACATCACCGCCTTGCCATCGAATCCGCAAAACAATGCCACCGCACCCACCTGCTGCAAATATCCGCACCAATCACCCTCGACGCTCTCCTCTCCTCCGCCACCCAAGCCCAGGGACTGCAGTCCCTGGACTTTCCCTCTTCTCCCCCAAAAATCCTCTGGCTCGACCCCGCTCTCGATTCCGCCCCCATCCACCAAATCCGTTCCTCCATTTGCCATTCACTCCTCTCCCTCATCGGCCCCGAAGGCGGCTGGTCCCCACACGAACAAACCCTCCTCCACTCCCTCGCCGCCACCGGCAAACTCCTCCGCGTCCGTCTCACACCGACCATTCTCCGCATCGAAACCGCCGCCACCGCTCTCGCCGCCATCGTCATGTGCTGAATTCCTCTTCCTCGAATTGACCTGCCCGCCCCCGCTACGGTACAGTCTCCTTTCCCGCGAACCATCCTGGGGGATGGTGTAACGGTAGCACAGCAGATTTTGGTTCTGCTTGTTCAGGTTCGAATCCTGATCCCCCAGCTTTTCTCGAAAAGAGGCCCTTTGACCAAAACGTCGAAGGGCTTTCTCTTTGTGGTGACTAGACTTACGTCACTCAGCGACCGTTTCAATAAAGTCCGAACCAAGATCGCGCGGCGGGCGGCTTCTCCAGAAACATTCCCGAAAGTTTGCCTTTCGGGGTTCTTGCGTTAACCGGGCGGTACGGCAGTTCCGTGACCGATTTTTTAGCTCCCCGAAAGCAACCCTCTTACCAACCATTCTCTCTTTTTCGAAAGCTATAACTTGTTGTCATTAAAGGAGTTGGAAGGTTCGAGTCTCGTTCGGTGGGGTCGCTTATGATTGCCACCCTCTTCGGAAATCTGCCATCAGGTTAACTCGTTGCGTTCTCGCAAAAGCATACGGTTAACAGCAGCTCCTCTACGACACATAGAATGCCAACGCTTCTTGGCTTCCATTTATTGAAATCTTATCGTCGAAATGCCGTAGAAAAACAACCATAAAAAGGCTCTTGACACGGCATAGATAGTGGATATATTTATTACCAGTTTTGTTATATATCAGTAATTTACGTTACCGGAGTTAAACCATGCTGGAAACGCTCAAGGCGATGATCCTGGACTTTCAGGAGAGTCCACTCGAAACCGGAGTGCCCCGCCGCCTGGCGATCAAGGCGGTTCCCGGCAAGGCCTCCGTATGCATCGGCGTTCGTCGTAGCGGCAAATCGACCTATCTGATCCAGATCATACAACGGCTGTTGGACCGTGGGGTGCCACGAGAGAATATCCTGTATCTGAACTTCTTTGACGACCGCCTGCATGACCTGCAACAGGCGGGCATCGGACTGGTCGCGGAGGCTTACTATGCGCTTTACCCGGAGAAAAAAAGTGCCGAGAAGGTTTACTGTTTTTTCGATGAGGTTCAATCCATTGTCGGGTGGGAACCTTTTGTGGATCGGCTGATGCGAACCGAGAAATGCGAAGTTTACCTCACCGGCTCATCGGCTCGGATGTTGTCCAAAGAGATCGCCACGCAGATGCGAGGGCGGGCTCTTTCCTGGGAGATGTTCCCGTTTTCGTTTAGGGAATTCCTGGACTACAAAGGCATCGACAGTGCTGGCACGCTCTCGACCAAGCGGCGGCTGCTGGTGCAAAAGGCCTTCGGCGAGTATTGGGAAAGCGGCGGATTTCCGGAAGTGCTGGGACTGACGCGCCAACTTCGGATCAAGACGCACCAGGAATACTTTCACGCGGTGCTCTTCCGCGACCTCATTGAGCGGCACGACGTGGCGCACCCCAAGGCCGTGGACGATCTGGCACACTGGATCATGGACAATATCGCCTCGCCTTATTCGATCAACCGACTGACCGGGTATCTGCAATCGCTTGGACACAACGCTCCCAAATCAGCGGTCTCCAACTACCTCTCGTGGTTTGAAGACGCCTATTTCCTTTTCAGCACGCGGATTTTCGACGCGTCCTTGGCCCGCAGCCACACGAACCCCAAGAAGGCCTACTGCGTCGATCACGCCATGATCACGTCGGTGTCGTCGGGAATTCTGGTCAATTCCGGACATCTTCTGGAAAATCTGGTGTTCATGGCACTGCGGCGGACATTCCATGAGGTCTTTTACTACAAAACGACTACCGGTCGGGAAGTCGATTTCATTGTGCGTTCAGGCTCGCAACTCCCCATGCTGACGCAGGTCTGCGAATCGCTTGCCGAACCCCAGACGCGTAAACGCGAAATGGCGGCGCTCGTCGAGGCCATGCCGGAGTTGCGGATCAAGACCGCTACTATCGTGACTCGATCTGAAGATGAGCGGATCGAAACTGACGCCGGAATCATCAAGGTCGTTCCTATCTGGAAGTTCCTGCTGGATTTGCCAGAGTCGAAAGAATAACCGCGTAGCGATTATCATGCGACATGTGCATGCTTCAGAGTGGAGGTCTTGCGATGTTGTCTTCCACTACGGTTTTACATATCGTCGATTCGATGGCCATTGCTCTTGGTCAGGCCTATCAGTTGGCGCGGGCGCGTTTGGCGTCGGTCGCGTCGCCGGTGCTGCGGATGATGATGGATCGCGATCATGCCGTCACCGAAACGGAACTGCTCCGCCGTGAAGTCGCGATACTGCGTGAGCAGCGAGAGAACGCTTCTCCGCACCAACGGCCAGCCTATTCCCCAGCACAACGCATCGCCATCGTGCGCTTGGTTCGTCACGCGATGAAAGGGGCAGGAAAGCCGCAGTTCCTCATCACTGACCACGGCTGCCAATTCCGCCGCATCTTCCACAACGCCATAGTAAAGAAGTTCCTCGCTCCAATTCTGACGGATTGTTACGATGGCAAATTGCTGGCCGTACCCCGGATGAAACGGGTGAACAATACGAAACACTCCAGCGCCATCGTGCGAATAAGGTGCAATCGATGTCGCAGATAAACGCATTCGCCGAACGTTGGGTGCAGACCCTTCAGGTCGAGTGCCTCGATCATTTTGTGCTCTTCGGCGAGTCGCATTTGAACCACATCGTTTCCGAGTTCACGGCTTTTTATAACACGAAACGCCCGCATCAGTCCAAGGAAAATTCGCCGTTGCAATCGATGAAAATACAGGACATGCCGGAAACCTCGACGGAAGGCAAGATCCTCTGCGAAAAGCGACTGGGCGGTTTGATCAACCATTATACCGCAAGGCGGCGCAAGCCTTGGTTAACAGCTGCTGGAGCCAAACAAGCATCGGAGGGCCAGGAATCATTCCGATGCGGTTGCTCATCGAAGCATGCCTTCACGTCGCCTTCGATGACCCATGCAAACTTTCGTTGCATGAGTTGTTGACACCGAAAGATCGCGTGATGCGTACTTCGATTGGGCCGAAACCCATAGGAAACTACGCCTTCTCACGGCGCACCTGGGCCACCACAGAAAAATAAAACAGGCGGCATAACGGTGAGTTTCACCGCCATGCCGCCATCGGGTTTGCTTGCGTCACTTGAACGATTTACTTGAGAGCGGTCCGTCGCCGCAGGAGCATCAACCCGCCCAGTGCCAGTACAGACAACGACGCCGGCTCGGGAACAACGGATTTATTGGTGATCGGCGTCATGTAGAGGAAGTCGTACCCACCGCCATACCCGTCAAGAGTGCCGTTCATAACGAAAATGCTGTAGTCGCCGATCTCGTCGTAGTAGGCGTTGGGATTGTAGGCCGATTCCCAGTAGCTTTGGTCAGCATTGATGCCCAGGAGCATCTGCAAATAAGGATTGGTATCCCAGTCGATATCGACCGTGATGTGCCAGCCCGTGACGTTGGCAGAAAGATTCATGCTCGTGACTTCGCCCATGAGGAATCGCACGGCACCGGTAACCAGCTCACGTGCCGCGATATCATTCCACGCAGCCACATGATCCCCATGAGGAAGAGTGTCGGCATCGGTGGTCGCAAAGACCTTGTAGAGATAGGCCGCACCAAGGTTCAGGGCGGTACCGGCGGACGTGCTGGTGGTACCCTCGGCCGCATTGTAATCCAGGTTCGCCACACCGCGCACCGACTTCCACGAGTTGAACGAGTAATCGGCAATCCGCAGCCCTGTACCCAATTGCATGGTGGTAAATCTGGGGGTGTCGGCCGGAGCATAGTACGGATGATATGCCTCCCTGTTAATCGCATCGCCCGTGGCTGTCAGGTTCACAATCCCACCATTAATCTCCGGATAAAACCCTGTTCCTGTTGTGCTCGCGATGACATTGAATTGATAGCCCGTGCCGCCGTTGGAGCCGTTGACTGCGTTGACGATGTCCTGAGCGTTCATGTTCACGCCCGGAACCATATCGGCATGCGCCACGCCGTCCATGGTGGCTGCAAGAGCGAGAACAGAACCAATCGCCATTGATAGTTTTGACATTTTCATGAAAGAATTCCTTATTGAAAAGAAGTAACAAAACCTTGATATAACACTTTGGAATTCTCTCTCTCCTGTTTTTCTCCTACCAATGTTTCATAGGCGATCTCCTTAAAAAGTGACTCTCTTTTGACATCTCTCGCTCTCTCCTGATTTTCTCCGCCTGCTGGCGTTTCATGGGCGGTTCTATTAAAAATACAGATATATTTATAATAGAATAATTCTGAAGGTGTGATCCCCGCGGCACTGTACGTGTCTTGCATCAGCCGTTCAATCCAATGGAACGCTCGCCGCGCAGGGCGCAAACGCAACCTGAATGCCTGTTCACCGTGCTGTCATGTAATGTTGAAAATGCGAGTCCCGTGATGCTTATGCATCTTGCACCAACCGTTCCAAATGGAACACCGTCGCGCAGAATGCAAACGCTTACTCACTTATTGTATTCAGGGAAACTCGCACCGGCTCGTAGCAAATAAGAGCCTTAATCGCAAGGCACAAACCAAATTCCGTGCCCGCTAGCATGTATATTACGACCAAAGTATAGCAGAGTCAAGCAAAACACAAAAACACACAAAATTTGTTGTTGTGGAATTTCTGAGTTCGCATCTGACGCGCGCTGATTGGATGCTGCATTCTCCCGTGGAGCATCCAATCGCGTGTCATGTACTATTGAAGGCTCCACTATGTGACGTCGCTGTAGGATTTGCAATCGCAGATGTGGAGAAAAAAGTTAAAAATGACGCTTTTGACGAACATCTACCTCTCCACAACTAGCTGGGCTCCCGCACCCACCCACTATTGTCTGGGCCCTCCCCGAAAGCAACCCTCTTAGTTATGATTCTCTCTTTTTTTTGGGGGGGGAACCGTAAACCATTGCTGGCAAATGAGTTATATAAATTCGGAAACTATTAGAGTGGTGTTTACGATTGCAACCCTTCTCGAAAAATGCCAGCGTGGATCGCTCGTGAGAATACATCGAGAAAAACTGATGTGACTCCATGTCGGTCGTGCCAGAAGATGAACGGGGATCATGGATGGTTCGATTGTCCCATTGATGTCGCCTTGAGGTGTGGCTGGGTGAGGTGTCTCGTCGGTGCGGTTGCCGGGAATCGTTTGCCGGGGTACTGGACGCCATTCTGGAACTGGTCCAAAATGTCGGGCCATTGTCATTGCTCGACTTATGCACTTTTCTTTTTGCGAACGATTTCTGATGAGAAAGTTTTTCCACGTCCTTTTTGTGTTGATTCTCAATGCCTTGGCAGCGCGTCGTGATGCTCACGTTCGATTTCTCAAGCTCCAACTTGAAATCGTCCAAGCCAGGCTGCGCGGCAACCGTATCATAGTCACCCCGGAGGAGCGTATGCGGATGTTGGCGTTGGGAGCAGAACTTGAACATGCTGTCCATGATAGTTTGTTGATTGTCAATTTCAAGACTTACCAACAATGGTTGCGAGATGAAAAAGCTGACAAGCAGCCCAAGAAAGTTGGCCGCCCCAGGTTGGTTCCGGAACTGGTCGAACTGATCGTTCGGTTGGCCAAGGAGAATCTGGGGTGGGGTATCAAGCGAATCGCTGGGGAACTCTGGAAGCTCGGAGAAAAAGTTGGGCGAAGTTCCATCAGACGCGTGCTCAAGCGAGAAGGGTTGTATCCCGATCCCGATCGTTCTTCCCTCCGGCTGCTCGATTCCACTTGGCAGAACTTTCTCAAGCTCCATATGAATGTCATCGTCGCGACGGATTTTCTGTGCAAAACGATTTGGACGCCTCTGGGACAAAAGACCGCTTTCATCTTGATGTTCATTCACTTGGAGAGTCGGAAGGTTTTTCTCTCTCCTGCCACCTATACGCCCGGTGAGCAGTGGGTCTGTCAGCAGGCTCGCAACGTGAGTTTGTGGTTGGACGGCACGGGGTGAAGCAGCGGTTCATCCTCCACGACCGTGACACCAAATTCACTGCTAGCTTTAATGCTATCTTCGAAGCCGCTGGCGTGGAGATCGTCAAGACGCCCGTGAGGGCACCCGACGCGAACGCTTTCGCGGAGTCCTGGATCGGAAAATGTAAGTTCGAAACGCTTGATCATTTTCTCTGCTTCAGCCTCAGGCACCTCGATCACATCGCTCAAGAATACGTTCGCTTCCACAACGACTTTCGGCCGCACCAGTCCAAGAGCAACGAGCCCTTGCGATTTGAAAATCAGCTTCCGTTGGCTCGACCGCCGAATCGCGGCACGATAGAATGCCAGCAATTCCTCGCCGGGCTCTTGAAGCATTATCACCGAAAAGCCGCATAAAAAACACCTCCGAGAGAAATCGGGACCGGCACGACATTTTGAAACCGCTCTTGGAGGCTTGAGCTGTCACAATTCGGCGATAACAACTTCGACGTCGTGCTTTGCATGGGAGCCTTGTACCATTTGAGATCAAACGACGAGCAGGAAAAAGCCGTCGCTGAATGTGTGCGAGTTTGTAGGGCTGGAGGCATCGTTGCGCTTGCCTATGTAACGAAGATCGGAGCCTGTCTTTGCAGCATCAACGCGGATGCCAGCAATATGGACACCATTTTGAAATTCCTGGATGGCACGGACGAAGGCGTTTTCAATTTCTCCTCCCCCGGCGAAATCGAGGCAATCGCGATAAAGAGCGGACTTCATAAAATGCACAACATCGGCACAGATGGAATAGTCCGCGTCATCGGCAGCAAATTAGCCAAAGCAAACGAAGCCGATTTCCAAAAATATACGAATTACCATTATCTGACGTGCGAAGACGAGAGCATCATCGGCACAAGCCTTCACGGACTTTGGATAGGAAAGAAGTGTTAACTGATCTTGAATCCATTCCCCAGAAATGCCTGGAAGTCATGAAGATACGACCGCTACGGTATCTGGGCGGACGTGTTAACCGGCACTGGCTGGTGGAATCATCAGAATCGTCAGATCGGAAATTGGTATTGCAGGCCTATTGCGGTGAACAAATAACCGGTGCGGCGTACGAGCATGAGGTCCTACGTCGATTGCATAGATTGGCTTGGCCGGTTCCCGAGATCGTCGCCCCCCCCACGCCCCTATACGAGAGCGGAGAACTCTGGGTGCTTTTTACGTTTTTGCCTGGTTCTCCAAAAGTTGAGAATAAGCCAGAGGATCGCCGGGCGAGAGGACGTCTGCTTGCTCGCTTGCATCAGTCTACCCGGACGCTGGTGGACCTGGGCCAGCGTCCGTCATTCTGTATGGCAGATCAGGTGGTGAACGATCCGGCTTTGGCTGACGCCATTCGAGATTTTGAAACGGTCCGGCCCGCTGAAGCTCACATGATGCGGTGGCATCTCGAAAAGGCGATAGAAGGCTTTACAAACGTGGATCGGAACAAGGCCGATGTGCTCGTCTTACACGGCGACTTTGCACCCTGGAATATCCTCTACAACGACAGCAAGTTGTCTGGCCTCATCGACTTCGAAGCAACGCACCTGAATTATCGCGTCTCTGACTTCGCACTTGCCTGGCGTGGACATCAGGACGAGGTCATTCAGGGTTACGAGGAAGAGCATCCGTTGTCCTCGTTCGACAGACAGATGATCATTCCCTGCTATTGGTCATGGCTCTTCCTCGGCGTCAAGGACGAGATCGGCAGAATCAAGAACGGAGCACCCATTCACGGCTTCGACTGGCAGATCAGGCATTTTCTGATGCGGTCCAAGTTCCTGAACATCATGCCGTATCCGGGACCGAAGCCAATAGTCATCACCGGAGAATGAGTTTAGAATCCGGTGCAAAGAAAACGGATTCCATAACGAGAGGTTCGAGGCGCACTGATGACCAGGACACTGACAGAACACGCGGCGGATCAGATGCAAACCGCCACCGCCATCCTCGCCGACCTTGATCTGATGCGGCGATGGAGCAGATTCGGGCGGCCCGTGCTGGTCGGGGCCTTCGCGTATGACCTCATGATCGACCCCGACATCGACATGGAGATTTATTGTCCCGAACTCCGCATTGAACATGGCTTTCAGGTGCTCAGTGAATGTGCGGCCAATCCCTGCGTTCGCCAGGCGCGTTTTGCCAATGAACTCTCGGGACGGGACCGAGCCTTGTATTGGCAGCTTCGTTACCGGACAACCGACGGGGCAGAGTGGAAAATCGACATGTGGTCAGCATCGGAGGATTACGCTTTACCGCGAGCGGAGAACCTGATCGAACCCATGCGAGCGGCGTTGAGTCCTGAGACTCGAACGGCCATTTTGGAGCTTAAGTCGTTACGAATCGCGGACCCGCATCTACGGTGTCCTTCCGTGGACCTCTATCGAGCGGTCTTGGACGACCACGTTCGCACAGCGGCGGACCTTCGTCGATGGCTGACCACTCACGAAACGGGCCAGCTATCAGATTGGCGACCTTCCCCCCCACTGGGCTTGCTGAAGGAGGATCGGTGAAAAAACTCGTTTTAATAAGACCCAGCGAAAAATACATCGACGAAATTCTCGCTTATCGGCAGGAAATGATGGATGCTGCCCGTCGTCATTTCGCGGGTGATAGTGGGTTACGGAAATTTGAAGATATCGCTGCCTGGATAGAGCAATGCCGTTTGCTGCAACACAAGGAAACCGTCCCGAATCCCGATTGGGTTGAGGCCGACCAATACATGCTGATGCACGAAGGCGATGGCCGCATTTTAGGCATGATCAATTTCCGGCATTATCTCAATGAATATCTTGCCGAATATGCGGGCCATATCGGCTATGCGATTCGTCCATCCGAGCGGCGGAAAGGCTATGGAAAATCCATGCTTTTGCTTTGTCTTGAACGGTGCCGCGAGTTTGGACTGGACAAAGTGTTGATTGCCTGCGAGGAATGGAATGAAGCAAGTCGTCGCACCATTTTAACCTGCGGCGGCGTTTTTGACCGAACCACAATGGAAGGCGACAAAAAGCTGGAACGCTACTGGATAACACTTTGAGGTGAGGGGTTGTCCGCCCAAATGATAAACGAGAGGATAGATTATCGCATGGATACGTTTGAACAAATTGAAAATTATTACGAGAACTACGATGAGGAAGGGCGGATGTTCCGCGACAGGATGCTCCAGCTCGAATATCTGACCACGATCCGGTATTTCGACCGCTTGTTCGTTCCGGGCAGTCGTATTCTTGATGCGTGTGCCGGAACGGGCAGGTATGCGTTTTATCTTGCGGACAAGGGGCATGTCGTCACGGCTTGCGACCTTGTCGAGCATCATGTGAGTATCATGAAGTCCAAGCCGATGGCGGACAAATTAGCCGGTGCCTATGCCTGCAACACGCTTGACCTGTCGCAGTTCAGCGACAGCAGCTTCGACGTCGTGCTTTGCATGGGAGCCTTGTACCATTTGCGATCAAACGACGCGCAGGAAAAAGCCGTCGCCGAATGTGTGCGAGTTTGTAAAGCTGGAGGGATAGTCGCGCTCGCCTATGTAACGAAGATCGGAGCCTTTCTTTGCAGCATCAACGCAGACGCCAGTAATATGGCTACCATCATGAAATTCATGGATGGCACAGACGACGGCGTTTTCAATTTCTCCGCGATTGGCGAAATTGAGGCAATCGCGCTAAAGAGCGGACTTCATAAAATGCATAACATCGGCACAGATGGAATAGTTCGCGTTGTCGGGAGCAAATTGGCTAAAGCAAACGAAGCCGATTTCCAAAAATACATGAATTACCATGATCTGACGTGCGAAGACGAGAGCATCATCGGTACAAGCCTTCACGGACTTTGGATCGGAAAGAAGTGTTAGCTGATAAGGCCGAGGTAGTCCATGCACCAACATCCAACCTATATAACGCCTGAGATGGCGGCAGAAACGGTGATGAAGAATCTCTCCCACGAGTCGCGGCTGATCGTCACGGGGCAGATCGGCTGCGGGAAGACCACTCTGGCCAAAGAGATCCGTCGCCGTTTGGGGCTGACCTGCCTGCACATCGATGATTTTCACCGTGAGGCTGATCCACACCTTGCGGCAACCCAGGCGGCCGACCGCATCACGGGCGGCTGGGTCGCCGAGGCCAACGTGTGGCAGATTCCGCAAGGCATCTGGGATGCCGCGGATTTGGTCATCTTTCTCGACTATCGCAACTTCGTCCACTACCTGCGAATTCTTCGACGCTGTTTGGGAGCATGTGCACACAAACCGACATGGACCAATATCCGACGCCAGATGGGCGACGAGTGGAGCCACATGAAGATCATTTACCATTATGCCAACAAGAACCGTGCTGGCTGGCAGGAGCGTGGCTTGAACGCCAACCGTGAAATCCCGGTGATTCGTTGCGGTTCCCCGCGTGCAGCGAGTAAGCTCGTGGCGTGCCTGGGCACGCCCCGACCACCCGCCCTAGCATGCATAAAGGAACTGCAATGATCTACCGGCCACGCAAAGAACTGCATCGGGAATTATCTGCGGCATTTTCCGCGCAACCGGAAATCTGTAGCATCCACGTCTTCGGACGCGAAGTCGACGGCCAACCAGACGAATATTCCGACATCGACATGATCCTATGCTCTGATGACCTCGCTCGCAGTCATCGGAATTATCGCGATGTGCTTGGGAAAATCGCACCCATTGCGGTCGAAGCCGGACCTGCCTGTACGAGCCGCCGGTGTGAACCTGATCGAGGGTCGCCTGAAAGACGTCCTGGCGTTTCTGGACGCATTGTCGTCTGGTCGCCAAGATGAGGTGGCCGACCGATGGCGGAAAGAGCGACGCAAGCAAAAATGGTGACAAATTGGAGGTCGTGAAATTTGACCTCAGAGATTGCCCCCGTTATATTCGTCCAGACGTATGCTATCGAAAATTAAAACTTCTCCTGTTGACCTGATGTTCCGAGCTTTTTCGGATCGTACCCGCTTGCGGCTTTTGAATATGCTGCGGTCGGGCGAAACGTGCGTCTGTGATCTGGTGGGTGTTCTCGATGTGCCTCAGCCGAAAGTTTCGCGGCATCTTGCTTATTTGCGGCGGACGGGGCTCGTGGTAGCACGAAAAGAAGGGCTGTGGATGCACTACCGTCTTGCACTCGCTGCCACGGAGTTCCACAAGAGCCTTCTCAATTGTCTTTCGTGCTGCTTTGGTGCGGTGCCGGAGTTGGCGGAGGATGCGGCGGCGCTGGCGAAACGCAAGGCGGCGAAGTGTCTGGCGGCTTGCTGCGGCTGATTTTTTTGACGCAATCCATGCGGGTAAGCGTATTTAATAAGAATAAGCTGCATTGCGCAGCGGAAAGGACACCATGCAACCCACTAAGAAATCGGATGTGACAGATGCCGTGAGATCGCAATACACTGCCGTCGCGGAGAGCAGCCTGACCAATTCGCACCAAGGCGTGCGAGCGGTGGCGGAGGCATTCGGGTATTCGCCTGAAGAACTCGCCTCGATCCCCGCCGAGGCGAACATGGGCCTCTCCTGCGGTAATCCCATCGCCACGGCCAATCTGAAACCCGGCGAAGCCATCGTTGATCTGGGCAGCGGTGGTGGGTTGGACGTGTTCCTCGCCGCGAAGAAAGTCGGTCCCACCGGCAAAGCCATCGGCATCGACATGACCCAAGCCATGATCGACCGAGCCAACGCCGCAGCGAAGCGCGATGGCTATGCCAACGTCGAATTCAAGCTTGGCACCATTGATCGCATCCCCTTGCCCGACGCTTTCGCCGATGTGGTTATTTCCAACTGCGTCATCAACCTCGCATCCGACAAAGCCGCGGTGTTCCGCGAAGTCGCTCGCATTCTCAAGCCCGGCGGACGTTTGGCTATCAGCGACATCGCCCTCAAGAAGCCGCTGCCTACGGAACTCGCTCAAGACGTAATGGCCTATGTGGGTTGCATCGCGGGAGCCATCCTGATTGAGACTTACCGGCAGCAGTTGAAAGCGGCGGGCTTCGAGCATGTGGAAGTCATCGATAGCGGCGCAGACCTCAACGCCTACGCCAAAGTCGAGAATCAGTCCAGCTGTTGCTCGCCACCGATGGCTGCCCCTGCGGAAAAGTCTTCATGTTGCGGTAGCGCACCACCAAAGGCCGCCAAATCCACATGCTGCGGCGTGGAGACTCCCCCCCCCGAACAATCCGTTCATGCTCGGATGATTGAACTGCTCAAGCGATACAATGTGAACGACTACGTAGCGAGCGTGAAGGTGTTTGCCATCAAGCCGAAATAGGAGCAATAGCCAGGTGATGGAATCGAGTTCAAACATAGCCATACAGAAGTTATTTTAACGACGACTCATCGTTTCATCACTTTGTCCCGTTCATCAAAGACGAACGGTCGGAGGTTTCGTGGTATCGTATGCTGCCAGAAAGAAAGGAGGAAACGAAATGAAAGCGAAGGAAGTGGTTCGTTGTGGATGGGCGGTGGGCGAGGAATATGAACGATATCATGATGAGGAGTGGGGTGTGCCGGTGCATGAGGATCGGATGCTCTTTGAGTTTCTGGTGTTGGAGGGCGCACAGGCCGGGTTGAGCTGGTTGACGATTCTGCGGAAACGAGAAGCGTATCGAAAGGCGTTTGCAGCATTCGATCCGGAAGTGGTGGCACGGTACGGAGCGAGGGAAAAGAAGCGGCTGCTGGCGGATGCGGGGATCGTGCGGAATCGGTTGAAAATTGATGCGACGATTATCAATGCGAAGGCGTTCTTGAAAGTGCAGGAGGAGTTCGGAACGTTTGATGCATACATCTGGCGGTTCGTCAACGGTCAGCCGCTCCAGAATGAACGAAGGACGATTCAGGAGATTCCGCCGCGAACGGTAATCTCCGACGAGATGAGCAAAGACCTCAAACAACGCGGTTTCAAATTTGTCGGCTCGACCATCATGTACGCCCACATGCAGGCGACGGGAATGGTGAACGATCACGTCGTGGGATGCTGGCGGTATGAAGCGGTGCAGCGGATGTAGCTTGGCGCGAATGGTGCTAGGGCGGATGATAAGCAAATCAAGCATTCGCAAAGGAATCCTCGGTATGAGCCAAAAGCGGCAAATCATCAAGCGTACAAGTGTGCAGGCATCGCCGACGGTACGAGAAGAATACGGCAAACTGGTTTCGGAGATTGGCGGTCTGCTGGAACAGGCCCGACGTGGGGCGGCGAGGGCGGTGAACGCGATTCTGACCGCGACCTATTGGGAGATCGGACGGCGGATCGTGGAGCACGAGCAAGAGGGCAAGGCCAGAGCGGAGTATGGGGAGGAACTGCTGGCACACCTGTCCAAAGATCTGACGATCAAATACGGACGGGGATTCTCCAGACGTAACCTTGAACAGATGCGAACCTTTTATCAAGGGTGGGAGATATTCTAGACACCGTCTGGAATATTGGAGGCTCGGGTAAAATGTGAATCCATCACGGAGAAACTCCCGACAGAATTTTCGCAATCTCAAATAACGCAGACGCCGTCTGCGCTATTCGGAATAGCGAAAACTCCGCCGACGGAATCTGAAATTGCGCAGACACCGTCTGCGCAATTGAACCTCGCGACATTTCCACTCTCATGGTCGCATTACGTGCTACTGATGTCTGTCTACAAACCGCACGCTCGTCTCTTCTACGAGAGCGAAGCAATTCGTGGCGGCTGGTCGGTACGGCAGTTGGATCGGCAAATCAGCACACAATTCTTCGAACGAACAGCCCACTCCAAACAGCAGAAGGTGATGTTGGCTCGCGGCAGACAGGCTCGGCCGGAAGATGCCGTCAGCATGGAAGAGGAAGTCCGTAGCCCGTATCTGCTGGAATTTCTCAATCTCAAGGACGAGTATGGCGAGGGGGAACTCGAAGAGATGCTGGTCCGGCACATGGAAACATTTCTGATGGAATTGGGCGCAGGCTTTACCTTCGTGGCCCGCCAGAAGCGGATACGTGTCGGGAACGAATGGTATCGCATGGACCTGCTGCTGTTTCATCGACGGCTGCGATGCCTGGTGGTGATCGATCTAAAGATCGGCAAATTCACTCACGCCGATGCCGGGCAAATGAATCTGTATTTGAACTATCTTCGTGAACACGCGATGGAGCCCGGCGAGAATGAGCCGGTGGGACTGATTTTGTGCAGCGCGAAGGATGATGCCGTGGTGCATTACGCAATGGGCGGTATCAAGGCAAACGTCTTTGCGTCGCGGTATCTCACAGAACTGCCTGACCCGGAAACATTGCGGCAGGAAATCGTCGCAACAAAGCACGCTCTCGAATCGCAGGCCGTGATGAAAGGAAAACGACAGGGCTAAGTTACAGGAGAAATACTCATGGCAAGATCAATCGAGACACGTTGTGCGTCATGTGGCACGTTTTGCCAAGGATGGACCGGCCCAGACGGTCGCATTTATTGTGCGGACTGTTATTACAAAATCTTTGGAAAACGTCCACGGGAGTGACATTTTCCATCGAGTTCGAAAGTGCCACATTCGGCCCCCTGATCGCGTTTTTCTGGGTGGTTTTTCTGTTAACCAACCGCGTGGTGTTAAAATTAGAGCGCGAGAGTTTTAGGAGATTTTTTCAGGCACCGAGCCAAACCTGGGTAGGTTGCGCTCTCGCCCCGAGTAGAATATCTCCGAACCGAGAGCGCCGGCCATTAAAAGAAATTCGCCGTAACTCTTTGTAGATCGGGAGTTAAGGCGATTGTGGGGCGGGGGTCGAATTAGTTGGGGGTGTTAACCAAAACGGGGTCTCTCTTCCGAGAAACCCCGATCAGCTCCGCGGGTAGGACTCGAACCTACAACATTCCGGTTAACAGCCGGATGCTCTACCATTGAGCTACCGCGGAATTTTTCATCTCTCATAAGCTCTTGTTATTGCTGCACTTGCAACCGTATTCTTTTATCTCAACATAAGCGTAAGGATGTTTTGTCACAGGTTATAGCACAACTTTCAAACTTAGTGTACAATTCTTTTTATTCAATTTTCAACGGATAGGATATTAGCAAAAAGACTTCTCAATGACAAGTGCGACATTTTCGCCTTGTGTTGTTGCAGTAGAAGAGTCAGGGGTTAGTGTTGCAGTAGAGGTGTCACCTCCGCAGGAGTGTTCCGACGCCAGGGATGATGGGGTGGCGGTCGCCAGGGGGGATTGAAGAGCAGCGGTTTGCTGGCGGGCTGTTTCGCCGGTCTTCGGTTGATCTCGGTAAACTTCAGGCGTTCGCCACGATGGCACAACAGCAATTTGCCGTCTGGGTGTTGCCAGACTTCGATCGGTTTGCCGGCGAGTTTGAGGGACTCGTGTTGCCGGGCGATCTGCAAAATGCGACCGTAAAACCGCACGCACCAATCCTGGCCTGCCACACGAGATTCCTTGTGACACACCACTACAGTCCGGTTAAGCTCCGAGTAACCAGCGTTGATTTATCTGTATTTTAGAGCATTTTTCATGTGGTCGTGGCGTGATGACATGCGCAGGAAGCGAGAGCCAAAGCCCCGCATTGCCATGCGGGGCTCCAAAACGCTACGGGCGAGTGAAAAATGGGGTGCAGGACACTTTCTGCGTGCCGTCAGTTGAGGTATGCGGGTCGATTAGCCCAGTACTTGTCCCAACGCTCGTCCTGACTGATCCACGCGGCACGCAACATCAAAATCGGTTCAACAGTCTCCTCGTGCCAGAATTGCTCCGTGCCCTTCACTCGTTTGTTGAATTGTTTCACCGCAGCTTCGGTCACGCCTGAGCCGATTGGCCAGCCTTTCGCTCGATACTCCGGGTAACGCATGTGGTTCTGATGGCGGGTGAAGTAGCCGACGTTTTGGGCCAGGATTCGCCGCGGATGTTCCGGGGCGTCCGATGCCTGCACTTGGCCGAGCCGGGCCGATTCGCTTTGCAGGGCGGCGATCACCCGCTGTGTCTTGCCGCGCTGACTTTTTTGATACGCTTTCACCTCACGATCACGCCTGTACACCAGCACATCGCCCAGATGTTGAGCCCACCTTTGAGCCTGACGACCCGCCACAGGAAAGCCCCAGTCGATGCTCAATGCCTTGGCCGCGGGATCAAACTTCTGAACCGCCGTCTCCCTCGCCACTCGCTCGGCTGCCCTGGGTGTGAGCTTCACCTCCGACGGCAATCCCAACGCCCGGCTCTGCGGGGGAAAAAGATCGGCCACAGAACCGACATCGCGCCAACTGATGCGTCAGAACAACCACACCATGCGGACTGGTCACCTCGCGCTGCTGTGGCTTGCCCGACAGATACACGCGTTGGGAACCACAAAGCGGGCAACTGCCGCCCGATTCCACCAACGCCGTCTCCTCTACGAAAGGAGAAGCCCATGCGTACGGAGTATTTTATCGCAATGGACACGCATTGCCGAACGACAGACACCTGTATCAAGACCGGCAAAGGCAAACTGGTTAAACGTCTGTGCACGCTAACGACGATCCCGCATCTGCGGTCGATTATCGAATCGGTACCACGGCCTCGGCGTGTGACCTTCGAGGAATCGAGCATGGCCGGGTGGTTATATCGTAACCTTGCGGAGTTTGCTGACGAGATTGTGGTGTGCGATCCCCGTCGCAATGCGCACATCGCTAAGACGTTGGGAGCGGACAAGGGTTCCTGAGGATGTGGTATATCGTCCGAAGTGGCGGATCGGGCTGGGGCAGATCGAGCGTGCGAGGCGTAACGGCATCTTCCTGCAGTGGATGACTTTTGACGAAGGTTATGGCAGCAAACCGCCGTTCCTCAGATCACTCGATGCAATGGGGCAACAATATGTCGGCGAAGTGGGATCAGCGCCATTTGATTTTGAGTTGCGTGAGTTATTTGTTTTTGGCGGAGTTTCATCAGATGCACAGGGGGGAAAAATCCGGACCTGACGATTTGCCAGGTTACAACGGCAGTCTCCTGCCTGGTGGGTTTGTGGACGCGTGGTGGCCGATGTTCGAGAGCCTTTGCCCAGTCGATCTCGCAATCGCTGCTTCGTACCCAATACCGCAATGCCGCCGCCCGACGCAGCCATCGCAAACGAACCATCCAGCGATTACACGCCTTGGAACTGAAATTGAAAAACGCGATCCAATGCAAATGGAGTCATTCGTAGCGTTGTAGTACTAGTGCTCTATTCCTCCTGGATTGATGGATATAATTTTTGCAGTTTGATCCGCGCGTCAGCGGTGGTGAATTGCCAATCGACCTTGGTGGCGATTGCGTTGCGAGTCGTTTCCCATGCACAG
>Ga0123357_10001841_pt1 | contig 23016 bp, 6 predicted proteins | sample TergutEmb28metaG_FD_89873 | JGI IMG/M metagenome (GOLD analysis project Ga0123357, IMG submission 89873) | Embiratermes neotenicus P4 segment gut microbial communities from Petit-Saut dam, French Guiana - Emb289 P4 | ecosystem: Host-associated > Arthropoda: Insects > Digestive system > Gut ... | reverse complement strand
CTACACGGATACCACCCCAACCAGCCACACCGAAACTCCAACACACATCGAAACAAGAACACACAACCAATGTGGTGATACTAAAAAAAAAGTAACAGGCTCCTGATGAAGGATGTATCAATGTCCGAAACATGTTGAGCATAGACGAAGTGAAATAAAACTTAATAAATTGTGACATCAAGTTTGTCTCTTATTCTTCAACTACGTAGTTAGTTTTAACAACAGGCCTACAGTGCTTACAACACAATAGATAAAGTATATTTTCGAAACAGTGAGTCGGGGAGGAAAGTTACAGCACTAAGCGATATTCTTCTTTAAATTTTTCTTAAGAACAACTATTTAACATCAAATGTACGCTCTTCAAATGCAGTTATAAGGAGCCGACCTTAAAAACCATAAGAGTTAGAGGCATGTGAGTTACGCTTGTGAAATCATCCTTGTATACAGACCTGGACAGGCCCTGAGGGTTCCAGGAGGTTGAGACTCTCACTTTTCAAGACAACCGGGCCATGAAGGTGGTAAGGTTGTTAGCCTTAAGCACCGACACCTTCATCCAGACAGAAACCTTCAGAACTTAAAACATAATCCATTTCCTTCTAGATTACTTAACAATGACTCTAACTGCAGAGGTTTTACAGCATGGAATAAGAATATACGAGAGCAGCGAGTAGGTAACCACTGGAGTTGTAGTTCGTTACAGCGTGTTATCTCGGCAGCCTTATGACAAAGAAAATATCGAAACCACAAGGCACTACCGTGGTAACAGCCGGGAAGAGGAGAGAAATTCGAAACCCATGCTTTCGGAAACCAAACCTAGATGGTTGCAGATTCACTAATCTGCTGGGATAAGGTCTCAGAACTAGACAGTTCCTTGGGTCATATGTTGTGAGTGGACCAGGGCTGATGTAGGTGGAATAATAAGTTTAAGCATTCACCTGAAATAAATAAATAAATAAATAAAGCCCATTTATAAAGTCGGTTATGGAAGGGTACGAGGATGAAAACGTGAGGCAGACAGGCTGGAATGCAGTCTGATATTGCTCACAGTACTGGGTTCTGAATTTTCAAGTAAATCGTATGCTCTTAGTTTATATCAATGCGTTGTCTGTAAAAGAAACATCTGAACCTGGCTCTGGAAGTTGTTGGTGCATCTCGTAACATATTTTGTTCTCCTTCTTCTCTCCATGGATTATTCTGCAGCTTGTTTTCATTCCACTGTCTTCCATTAACTGATATTCCTGTACTTCTACATCATTTTAATGTGCAACTATTTTCAAAATCTGAACTTTCTCAACGTTCATTGTGCTCTAATGTGTTAAACATTTTTCACTATAAAGATTTACATATTTCCATTTATCAATGTACACTGAGCTCCGAATGTAAATACATTTTTCTTTTTTAATTAGAGCAACATCTTCGAAGTTTAAGGTAAAATATTAGTAGAAGGTAACACAACAAGGAGCCCAAGGATCGACTCCCGATGGGTGCTAGTATTTCTGAACCCGTCCAGACCGGTAATGAGGCCTACTCAACCTCATCAACCACGGGCAACCACTTTTTTCCTTGGGTAAAGCGGCCGGTGTGTGGCGTTTACAGGTCAACCCCATTTAGTGCCGAGGTTAAAGAACGAGTAATGTTACACCTCTACGCCGCCTCTGGGTCTTCACAGCCTGTTCTAGTGTGAGATTTTTGACATAACCAAATGGGGGCATTCTGAGATTTATTTTCATCTCTCATTTCTACGACAATAACTAATGATATACTGGACACAGAAATTGAAGTACGACATAGAAGTAAACCCTAACACAAATAAATATTTGTTACGAAAGATTCCTTCTTCTTTAATAGAAAACAACTTTGGCGACTAATCGAATCTCTGACGTCATATCCGGAAAATGTAACGTCACGTATACGGAATATATCCTTAAGTCCGAAAGTTCTTTTGAAATGAAACAACAACAGCAATATTAATAAAAGTATGCGGGAGTTCAGAAATTTGTGAAATGGATATGAAATGGATACGAAACTTTGTGAATTCCACTGAAACGCTCTTGTTACTTACAGTCTTAAAAGAAAAGCAATATATTTAACCTTTTGGCGCCGGAATTATTTTTAAAAATTTTAGCACACCCTGTATATAAAATGTGAATAAAACAAGAACCAAATACATTAGAATTATGAAACAAACTGCATTTTGAAGGGGAAAAAACGGAGAGTATATACCATGTTTAAAATATTCAGTATCTATATTTGTTGAATAAATATATAAAGTGCAACGTTTAGAGGTTAGCGGTGCGGTACGAGCACTATAGTTGATGTTAGGCGTCAAGGGTTAAATTTTCTAATGCGTGTGTAAGGCTGCTGTAGAAATACAGTTCCAAGTTCGTCAAACTTTGGAAATAAAAGCAACCAGTGATTTATCGCAAAATGAGGTCATGAAGCGAGACCTTGCCGCGAGAGAGATGCTGGCTGCCTAACAACATCCACTTGCCCCTCACACAACCCTCCCTTGGCTAATGCCCATTTTCCCTGTCTTGCAATGGTAAGCCCTACACATGGACTGCTGACCTAATGGGAGCAGTGGGGCGCGTTCCACTGTCCAATTATAATGCGAAGCACTTGCCACCCTTACCCTCCAGACCATGCTGACGTAAACAAATATTGGCTCACGTCGCGGTCAATGACTGTGGTCTAATATGGAAGTGGAATGCAACGAACTGCAATCAACGCAGACTTATTAAGAAAAGCGAACATTTTTTTAAAACTGTGATGGCTGTTAGAATGTTGCCTAATATGACATTTCTGCTTAAACTGTTTAGGTAACGAAATTGGCAAAAATATACTTTCTGACGTAACTTCTGATTCGAGGGTTATCACCCTTCTTCGTCCTAGCAGAGGCATGGAAACGAAATTAGCCCGTTTATACTCTAATCTGACACACTTAATCTCTCGGTCCTGTTAAGTGATACTTCCATGGTACCCAAAATAATGGGTCACAAAACGTCTTATTCTTAACAACAAAAGCCAATAAGATACATTATTTCTCAACTTTACTTTGGTAAATACCTCTATAGTCGCGAGCTCCTGATGATGGGTATAGTAGTGCCCGAAACATGTCGAGCCTATAAAAAGTGCAATAAAATAATAAGTGGCATCTAGTTGGTTTTTATTCTTCAGTTACTTCCGTCATTGGTATTTGTCATGCTAGTTATGTGGACTGTCTGCTAGCAGACAGTCCACATAACTAGCATGACAAATACTTTTTGTAATCTGCTAGCAGACAGACAACATAACTAGCATGACAAATAACTTTTGCAGTGAATACAGTATTAAGACTCCTGATGATGGACGGTAAATCTGTCCGAAACATGTAGAGTTGTTTACCAAAATAAAGTTGAAAACTGGTGCATCTTGTTGGTTTTATTATAAGAATATATCACGATGTTCGGTCCTCTGAATGTCAGATTCACAAATACTTTCTCCAGTATTTATTCCAATTTAATATTTGCCATCACCACATCATTCGACACTAATAAACAATAGATCTGAGAACATCTCATTTAATAAAAAAATCAAGGACAAATATTTTACCATGTAGGTACTAGTTAGATAGAGAATACAATGAATATGGGGAGAATACGTACCGTTCTGTTTCCACAGACAAATAAATATAGCGGTTCTTAGTAACAATCTTTCGAGAAATAACTTTTCCATGACATGTTATTTGTCAAATCAGATCATAATGTCACAAATGAAAGAGAGACCTCTTACAAAATTCCACGAAGATTCCTATATTTTCATCCTGTACCCTACATTGTTTCTTCAGTAATTCATCTGCTGTGTGGCATGGAATTATGTCAAGCTCAAGTGACAGTAACAAATCAACTTTACATTCACAAACATGTTAAGAGCAAACTCTAGTAAAGGAATGATAGCATTTGATTAGTGATCTTCCCTTTCTACACCTCCTGCTTAACATCCTGACAAGTACTGTACAGAGGAATCTAAATCTATGTGCAGATGAAACGACATAACTCAATGTAAAAAGAAGAAATCTAAGAAAGTGTGAAAAAGAAAATATGACTAGAAGGTTCGGCTCCAACAAAGAGTAAATCATGAGAGTAAAATGCATAATGAATAAATTCATAATTTTTGTTCTTTATAACACAGTATTGGCGAATAAATCAAGAAGAAATATTTGGTTGCGATATGTAGAATTTACAGCGGGGAAAAAAAATTGCATACGAACTTCCGGTCGCAAAAACCGAAAGGAAAATTACACCTATAAAAAGACATCATAACACTAAAATATTAATCTGAAATTACATAAAATAGCATGATACGTCGTGTACAGGATTAATCTGGCACAGAAGGGTTTGGACAACTCTGAAAATTCTATCGCAATTAAACTCTTTCAGTAGAAAACTGAGTTATTGACCAGCACAGAGAGTACTGACGTGAAAACCGAAGACCTCTGGGATATCACACTACGTCCACTGGCAGTTACCGACGTTTCAGATGAATATTTCTTCCATCTTCAGTGTCTTGCAGTCCATACCCCACTTCTTAGAATGTTAGCCTGCCTGACCCTTAAATTACCAAATCCAGCCTTCTACCTACTCAAGAATTACGCTTCATGAAGCTATATAAAGTTGAACAATGTTCTTAGTATTACACAGCACAATTGACCATTAGGCTGTTTGGTCATCACTTTCAGCTGAATTAGTAGCAGCCATACAAGCAATAACACTCCCTTTCTGTCATAGCGTACACACCGACTTCAAATCAAGCGCCTGCCTCTGCAACGGGTGACCAGGTTTCACTCACTTCCAGAGACAGGTAAGCATTTGTCTCTTCTCCACCAAGTCCATATTGCTTGGAGACCGTCCGTCCTACAATCCATTTTTTATCAAAAACTCTGTTCCAGCAACTAAATGAGCCCCAGTGACAGCTAACCACATATTGCCGCTTGTACGGTCATACGGTGCTTTTTCGCTGCCACATATGTCTTCATGTCCTGGTGGTCAGGTATAAACAGAAAATTTTCACTTTCTCCTCACGAATTTGTGAGATGAAGAATCACAAAGGCAGTTTCATGCGCAGACTTCCAGCCATAGTTAATATAATTATCTGAAACATATTTCTTCATATCCGCAACAGAAAGCGCGCTTCGGATTTCTTACGACTCACTAAGAATTTCGATGCTCTATTAATAATAATCGGATCTTTGTTATATTCTTAGAGCATAACCAACAAGCTGGAACGTTTCACAATTTCTTTATTTCTGTAAGACGCTCTACATGTTTCAGACGGTTTCCGTCCAACATCAGGAGCTAGCCTGGTTAGCGGCAGGTAGCAGTATTGGTCTGACAAATACCTGACGCTGTACGTGCTGTTTTGAGCTCTTGATGATGGACGGAAAACCCAACTGAAACATGTAGAGCATCTTACAGAAATAAAGAAATTGTGAGCGTTGCATCTTGTTGGTTGTACTCTGCGAATATTTTAGCGATGCACGGACCTATGAATGTAAATTGTTTGATATGTTATTTACAGGCGTGCGTTGTTCAAAAGCAATAAATATTTTGTACTTTACTGCACTTTATTACGTTTCTTTAGCGACCAAACAGAGCAGAATTATTGGTTCCTATTTGTTGTTCCAGCGTACTAAAGTTATTTATAAAACGGTTTAAAAACCCAAAGTCACATAGACACTAGTGCACCGGACCTACTGAGGCATAAACATCGGGAACACGTTTTGCGTTAAAAGGCAACTTTAGCTGTAATGAAGGCGATTATTAACGTTGCTACGCTTCTGTGTCTCAGTATACACGTGAGCGGTACTTCACGTGTGTTCTGTTGTGCTTTTATTAAATTTCATACTAGCTCAGTTCGTAGGAGATGGTGAGTATGGAAGGGAAGGGGGAGGAGGAGGAGGAGATTAAAACTAACTCAAGATTACGTCCAATTGCGAGAGACTTTTTTTTAGCAGTTTAAAACTTTGGAATTGTTACCAGCAGCCAAAAGATACCTTGAAGTAGGAGTTGTAATGTACCTCGAGGCTTGCTTAAGTCTCAGTGACTCATATAATAGAGTTCAAAATATATGCACCTTCCCTTAAGGCAATCCTCTTGTAAAATATAAAATAAACACACATCAGCCTCTTCAAGACCGAGTTACAATTTTTATTTCATGTGCTTAAAGAAACTACTTCTATAAATATGGACGTCAGTAAAGGTAAACGAAAAGTCTGCGGACAAATTGAGCCAGGAATTGCTTCATACTAAACTATTAATAATACAGAATGGGCCAGAAGTAGGTATACAGACCATCAATACTATACTATATACTGTAAACCTACTTTTGGCCCATTTTGTATAAAAGCGACTTTAAAATTTTAGGATTTCAGTCCAAGCGACGAATGTACGTAACTGGCTCATCACACTAAACCAATAAAGACAATTTTGTTACTTTCGTGTCGTGAGTTAGTTATCGATACTGCAATTAATGAGCAATATGAAATAACTTACGTAATTTGGTTCTGTATTCGTGACGAATACGAAAAGATATGAATAGTCATTTATAAAGTTATTGGTTTATACAGCTTATAGACCGCATGACATACACAGTATTCCGCGACGATGTGGCAAGCAGTGGGAGCTTGTTCTACGTGCTGTTTGCAGCAAGGCCCTTCAGAAGGAACGCTGGTCCAGTCTACACCATTTCGAGTTGGACAAGTTGTAATCTGGATGGAGCCACATGCTAACGTGTAGATACGCGACAACGAACGGGTGAGTTCTGCTATAACTTTCGGTTTTCAATCCGACTATAATTCGCAGAGGCGTAGTTGCGTAGTGTTTTGTGGCAGTATTACTCGAAATGCCCCAATATTTACAAATGCGTAATATGCCGACATGCATTTTGTACAAGGTTTGTTCGATATCAGGAAAATTGTTGACGAAACAGAGTACTAGCCGCAATATCTAGATCACACAATTCCAACTGGTACGCACGTGAAAATGCATAGAGAATTTTGATACAGGGTGATTTCGGAACATGGATAACCACGACTTTAAGAATAGGAGGATTGAGACGCAGTACAGCAATACTCAGACAGGTGCTTCAGTTTTTCCTTTTTAGACGTCATTTCATCAACGCTTCATAATCAAACTTCATTCACCTTCCACAGACCATATGTATAAACTTCACAAATATGTGTCCTTTAGAAAAATATTTCCATCTCACATAACTGCCAGTCGGATTTCCATGAGGGCTGTTATTTCACTAATAAAGGAAAAAGAATTGTACGCGAAGGTAATTTATAATCTTAGCAGGTCCAAGGATTACAAAATCCTTCCATGAAGCGTGCCATTCAAGTAAAATCATGGGAAAGGCTGGAACTCGGCTTACGCACTGCAAGTCAGAATCTGTTCTCGAATAAGGTTAAATGAACACATGATAATATTAGCAACACAGTTATCACATTGTGCCGCACATAAATCCACATGAAGTCGTATACAGTAATGTTAGAAGAGAGAATTCCAGTATAAGAAAAGTGTGGAAAATTGGGAGAATGAAGTGTTTAGAAAACAGTTCTTCTAAGGATGGTTAACACCCGTTATTGGAGGAGATATCTAAAAACAGGCTAATGTTTTAGTTAAAGCATAAATATCTTGCAAAAACAGGATAGATTTGATGTTTGCTGACCTAAACCTCAGTATAATCCTAGTAATTAGCGAACTTAATGCACATATTCTTGTTTTATAATAAGTTTATTATATGCCTCTACATGTTTCGAACACTATGTGCTCATCACCAGGAGGTCAAAATTGTATTATACAGCATGTGGTATCATAACACCTGTAGGTGACCGTCAGGACGGTTACCTACAGGTTTTATGATACCAGATGCTGTATAATACAATTTTGACCTCCTGATGATGAGCACATAGTGTTCGAAACATGTAGAGGCATATAACAAACTTATTATAAAAGAAGAATTTGTGCATTAAGTTGGTTAATTACTAAGAAGGACAGATGTGGCTATAGCATGATGTCCTATCTTTACAACTGGTGGACAGTTTGCGGATTGCGTGATAAAAAATTATCAAGGACGATATAGGGACACAGTTGTATCTTTCGCGCGTCCAGATCGATCACGACTGAAACCCTTTAAATTTCATCCTTCAGGCTTACATTAGGTCAAGCGTTTACTGTGACGTTAATCTGAAAACAGGTGACCAGTTGGCAGAGTGCATAATCGAGAATATTCAAAGGATCGAACGGGGCAACATGAATGTAACCGAGACGTGGCCATTTTGGGAATATGATTTTGGCTGTACCCGTTTAAGTTAACACAAAAAAAAAATTATTTAAAATTGGTTGTGTATTCATTGCCCCGATACATTGGCGCTTACTTCGATAAAAGTGCCAAATCTACCTGTTATTAAAAGAATATTTTATCTCAAAACGACTCTCCCCATTTGATATTCGAGTGTCCGTGCATCGTTAGTATGATTTTTTAATAACAGCCAAGAAGATGCAACTGTTTTTTATTATTTATTTCTAAAAGCTCTACATGTTTCGGTCGGTTCCTCCGCCCATCATCAGGAGCACATAACAGTCTCATCCACGATACCAGCCTGCAGCAGTATTGGTTTGCAATACCTGAAGATGAGTTTACAGTTATGTGCTCCTGATGATGGGCGGAGGAACCGCCCGAAACATGTAGAGCCTTTAGAAATAAATAATCAAAAATAGTTGCATCTTCTTGATTGTAATTAAAAAATCTACTTTACCATTCTGCAGCTCTATTAGCCCGCAGGGAAGCAATCTGCATACTGACAGTTCATAGTCAATTAATACTCCAGATACTACAGATGTTAACATTCTTACAACTCAGTAGTCTTTGTACATGGGGGTTGGTTTGGGAACTTCAGGATTATGAGGTTAAACAACATATGTTTCCTTAACATCATTAACCGAACGACCTCTGTAATGAGAAGGCGTGTTTTCAGTGAGGTACAAACTGACTTTGTACATATCATTTATACCACGTTAATGTTCTAGGAAATTACAACATTTTACATCACGCTGACGTCATAGAGTTTTAACCACAAAGTCGTGTATTTTGCTGCACTCTGAATTAACATCCGTATGTATGCTTCAACAAAGTAGTATATAAATTACAAGCTATATGTCACATGCCGTACAGTGTATGTAACCACTTATACATGTACACAGTTGAGAGAGATATTAACTTCTAGTGGTTACAGTAACAGCTGGATACAACTGTCGCTTCTGACTCGACAACCTACGTACGACTTATCCACTTCCTCACTCGTCCGCTCAATCAAAAGAGCAATATCTCAGATGGTCTCAGTGTTCATATTCCTTACTTCATTGCACGTTTATTTGGAAGGGATAATGTAGCACTTGTTTGTATCAAATCCATATGAAAAACACCCTACATATAACCCATGCTGAACCCGATGGACAGGTGTTCGGCCACTGTGAGCGACAACCTTTCTTCTGAAGTGGCAAATTAAGACATTTGTTTTTCTGAAAACATGCTCCGAGCTAGTCCGGTACTGGAGAAGGAACGGAACATGATGTCACAACACATCTACAGCTTACAGACTATAACCCATCACGACAATATGACTGAAGTTCAGAAATTACTGGTTTTAATCACTATCTGCTGAGAAATGTCTTCAAATTCAAGACTCCCTACTAACGGTCACCTACTTTATACACTATACAGAACCGAATACAGGGAGAAGATTCATAATGGGTCGAACCCTACACTGGATGTTTGTATACGCAGATGAATACCGAAATAATATAATGAACAAATTGTAATTTTCCTCCATTATATTATGCTTTATATGACTTATTTTACGTTAACCGGAAAAATCAATATGACTTGTATCTAATGCTTTTATAATACGTTTATATCCTGAACTTCCAGTTTAGCTGCTGAATGCTGTATTTAATGACTGTTATGGATGCAGTCTGTTATATATCTGCAGGCTTTAAGTTTGCTGTTTGAGTTCCTTGAGGATGGGCCAGACATGCCGAAACATGTAGAAGTAACGAAACACCGTACTTTCAAATGTGTCTGTAGCTTGTGTATTAAGTTTGTTCTAAGAACGAATAAAGTGCCAGGACCTCATCACACATTCGTACCTAATTATAACCTGTGAGCCTAAGACTTATGAGAGAACTCAAATAATCAAACAATTGATCAAACATTCGGCAGAACATGAATAGTGCCTCACTTGTCCCTCCATTGCTTCCTGAACAGGACGCTGTTATGAAGAACAATAAGAAAAAACTTACCAAATTTCAGTCCTAAATCATTCCTTTAAAAGACAAATTTGTACTAACAATATATGCTTTGGAGGTTACGTATTACCAGGACGTTGTGTAGGAACGGTTCTATATTCCACGTAAGATATTTTCTTGGGATAGATGTTCGGCTCTGGGAGTTCAATATACCTCATACTGAATGTCGTATATCGTGCAATATGTGACAGGGTGGGGTTAGGCTTTGTATGTACAGTGGAGGAATAGATTATGTGACATGCAATACGTGTGCCACTATGTGCGTGAATACATATTTGTGTGGAGAGAAACATTAATTCTGTGGCTGACAGATGGAGTGGCCAGTAAAGGAGTACACACCACAATGCACGCCTACAGAAATTACACAATGGCAGGCGGAAGGATACTATTACTCTCCTGTTTGGGGACAGAAATCTTGCAAAGAGAACAATGTACATATATCCTACACATGTACTGATTTTTAACCGAGTAACTGAATGACGTTTTGACCCACTACTTCACTAAATAATGGACTAGTTCCTTTTTTTTTCATGACTCGAGAGCCCAGTTGGGTCTAGGCCTCCTCTATGAGGTTCCTCGATTACACTCAGCCATCGTCTAAATAAGAAAGTAACTAAATTGTTTGATTGACTGACGTACTAATAAACTGAGAGTTGAGCAGGTGGTCAACCAGTTTTACTCCTAGGAAACAACAGAGTTCATGGTTGTGTCTACAAGTATCCAGCATCGACAGAACGGTGAATGCAATCCACTTCACAACCACACAAATTACTTCCTTAAGATTCATTGTAATTGTAATTCTCTCGTCCAATATCTTCGACATCGTCATCCGTCAATCTCAGACCAGAAGTCATCATGGTGTTCACTAAGACATTTGTTGTTTTACGGGCTGAGTCGCCGTGTAGGGTCCTAGATTCGAATCTACTGCAACAATCTGGACATAACAGTAAATATTAGCCTGACGATACAGGCAGCAGATCACTCCGAATATATGCCGATATTGACAAGCCTACATAGTCATATCATAGAAGGCAGCGATGTTCGCCTGCTTTCAAGTTTGTGCCCAAAATTCTGTAAATATTCCTCATTTCTCTCATGTATGTTACAAGTTCCACTTACCTCGTTCTGGTTTCATCGACAAAAGAACATTCAATAAAAGATGTAATGTATACAGTTCAGCTCTCACTGCTCAATTCTCTCCATTCTCCTGTTACTGAAATTCTACCTAACTAATGTACAAATATTCACCTCAGCACGAAAGTTTATTTTACCCCTAAACCACCTTCTTCCCTTCAGAAATCAGGCTTGCATTCACAAATTATTCCAATAGTTCCTGTCTTCCCGAAGCATCTTAACTTTATTCTACTTTCAGGGAAATTTTTAGCTACCCTTACATTATGATTGCGTTCTGTATTCTGATAACCAGATCCTGCTATATATCTACTGTCAAATTCATGTCTAGATCAATATAAGCATTCACTCGCTCCAATATGCATCGTTATCTATTCTTCTGATATTTGACTTCCACAAAACCAAACGTTTTGCATTAAAGTAAACGTATCAGTAAAGTTACCCCTGTCGACGGCACGAAAGCGTATAGAGGGAATAGAATTATAGCTCCACTAATTCTGAACTTCGGCGTTAATGGGAGTGGTCACAATCACGCTACGTTCGCATTACCTCGCACTCCTCACTTTGCATTAAGCAAGTGTTGTAATGCAAATCCACATAAGAAAGAGACAAAGAAACTATCGCAAACAGATTCATAAAGTTTGTAAATGTGTAAATCGAAATGTGTTTGGTTATTCACAGCAATAAACCTTCTGGAAAAAATAGGCCACTTCGACTGTGACGATCCAATTGTACAACACAGTCGACAGTGCTCCAGACCCAAGGGCACAACTGTCTATTAGCACAGTTTTATACGACGTTCTTACAGATGTGTTGCTGAAGATTCGATGCGTCTGGGATTTGACAGCGCGTCGACTGGTAAGAAGTTGCCGTCGCTTCAAAATATCAAAGTGCCTTCATCATGAAAGTCCAGCAGTCAAAGTGTTCAGAACCGAAAACGTAAATCTTGAAAAAAAAAGTAATTCAGAATATCTTTTTGCGTTATCACCACCGAGATCAAAGATACAAAAACATAAATGACGGCATCTGATGTTTACTGGACTGTGTATCATTGTGATAACTGAAGAATAATAAACCAACTAGAAGCCACTTATTATTTTATTGTACTTCTTATAGGCTCAACATGTTTCGGGCAATACTATGCCCATCATCAGGAGCTCGCGACTATAATGTTGATTACCACATTAGTCGTTTCGTTCTTGGTTTGCTGTAGGTTGGAGTTTAGGTGCGGTTAGGCTGCAGTAGTGTCCGGGCTGCAACCCGGACACTACTGCAGCCTAACTGCACCTACCCTCCAACCTACAGCAAACCAAGAACGAAACGACTAATGTGGTAATCAACATTATAGTCGCGAGCTCCTGATGATGGGCATAGTAGTCCCCGAAACATGTTGAGCCTATAAGAAGTATAATAAAATAATAAGTGGTATCTGGTTGGTTTTTTTATTCTTCAAATAATGGTATGTTTATAGTTTTGGCTAATATGTGTATCAACTTCTGACAAAGAAGCAACACATAAATAGTTGTAGAACACCCTATAAGTCTAGTAAAATTTAACAGCAAGCTTACGTCATTAAGTTAGGCAACAAGTAACCCAGCGATCAACCGCAAGACAGCACCACTAACACTTCAGCAGCTGATATATTTAAAACACACAAGATCCTTTCCAATAGAGTAAGCTCGCATTATTACAAACTTTACAACTTCATGAAGACCTGTATCTTAATATAACAGTGGGGCGTAACTCTCCGACCCAAGCAAAATTACCTCTGACGTGTTCGCGAATTTAAGATACCCACAAACTTCACAGCTTATATTCGTCTCGTAGTAATGCAGAGGAGAAAGTTGTAGAGGTTAAGATGATCTGCACAAGCAGCATGCTATAAACAGGTACTCCTTACTTAGTTTCAATTCTAACAGGCCCACAAAAATTTTAATTCAAGAATATTTATGAAATAATGTAGTAATATTTATAGTATAAAGAACGAACAGTGAATGACTTGGTATTAATATAATTTACGTTTCGTAAATTTTCGGTTTATTTCGAAGTATTACATTGACATTTCTCCACAAACCGAAGAAGACTACGACAAATCACAGTAAGGCAGCCTGTCACATATCCAGTATTTTGTCGGTCAACCAAAGTCATTGACACCTCGTTTAATGCCCACGTTGTTACATGATCGACATGCAATACACATCAAGCGAACAAACAAATAAATTAATTTACCCTGCGTACTAATTGGGTCTCTATGTTCGTTACCAGCTCATAAATTACATGCCATGTGCCGTAATGGTAAAATCATAGAGTTATTTGGTACACAATCCATGTTGTGTAACCAGTAATCGATACGAGTCCCCTGAAATTTTACGCGCGTATAAAACCACAGGAATGTGGTACGAAATTTCTTCTAAAGATTACGTGTTACAGACGATGAGATTGGTTGAATATGCAGTAAGCGTGAAAGAAGTAACAAATGCCCACATGTGCTAAGGCGGGAAACCTGAATAAAAGGTCCTAGGCGAAATGAGGAGTATTATATTTAATAGGATCATAAATACATGGATGCTGATAAGTCCTTAGCCCGACCAGGAAGGAAAAAAGCGACCAATCTCGGGATTTATTCAACATACTCCCTACGAAGCTCAATACACTTCTTAGTCCGTTGCCCTAACCTTTGCAAGCCACTCAAAAAACATTCAGAACCTTGTTCGTCCAACCAGTCCTCCGCGGCAGCAGTGACTAATGGCTAAGGACATATCAGCACCCCGGTACATGGAACCAAAAGTTGGGAACTGCATTAGTCTTATGTGAAGGCACAAAGAACTTGTTGGCTCCATAAGATAAGAATTCTTAACCAGCTGAGCGACTAACAACCCCCTCAATTAGCACTGTCTTACACGGAGGGTACTGTTTGGACACCGTTCTGTTGCATTTCACGGCGCGCCACGCATGCTAGACTTATTCCTAAAATTATTTTTTTGCACACAGACTACAAAGCAAAGATGCTTCTTCATTGCATATTAATACGACGTCAAAGGGAACAATTTTAGTGGCTCAACATGAAAGATGCAAATTGATTCGGTTACGGCGCCCTTCACGAAAATCTAGTCAGCTAATTTTCACATTCGTAACGTGCATCTTGATAATATCAAAGTTTTATTTATTCACCAAATGATGCACTAGTGAGTTGTCTTAAAAACAATATGAAAATTTACATTAAAATAGCTCCAACTTATTTTGGTGTTTCAGTTACACCATCATCAGGGTGCATATTAATTTGTGTTCAATAAAGTTACAGTTAAAATAGACCATTAAAATGCATCGGTGTGTGGTTAATACGGTGTTGGTGGTGTGACTGCATATATATATATATATAAGCGCATACGTGTATATATATATATATGTCGGGGCCGTTTTAATGCAAATTTTAATAATTTTTTTTAAGAAAACTCACTAGTGCATCAGTTGATGAATAAATAAAACTTTGATATATAGCCAGCTGTTTTCTGCAGAAGCCGAGGCAGACCGCGAAGATCAGTCACGACAGATGGCTTATGGACAGGAATTGAAACTCTGACCTCCAAATACAAAGGAATACTAACCTCCGAATGGCAACTTGCGGGGTGTGGCATGTAGATAGATGAAACGAGGTCCGTGCTGTTGGGACTTCCCCGAGAATATAATAGTGGTTCATCCCACCAATACATTATAAAATTGTTGAAACAGCTCACCACTGGAACCTGCTCTGAGCAAATTAATCCAGTACACTGCCTGACATCCAGTTAAACACAAACTTAATACTTGCTTCCTAGTCACATACGTCTGCAATACACTTGCCGTCTGAAAAATAAATTAACATTTCTCACATGCACATGCCAGCTATGTGCACCGCTCACTATATCCTCCGTCACATATAGCCTAAGATTTTTATTTAAAGATTGCAGACCGCACAGCTGCACGCTATGCAACAACATACTTTTGCTTACTAGTATGAAACTTCGAGAAGAAGAAGAAAGCTGAGAGTGTTGAAGAATACAGCCATAAATGAAATACTTGCATCCATTTTACAAGTAGGGAACAGAAAATATAAACAAAGAACTTTAATGATTATTCTACTCTTCCAGATGTATCAGTGGAGTAAATAACCCCAGAAATGCGAGGCATAAGTCAAGCAGATATAAAGCACACATGGTGGGGAAAAACAGTTGGCCTAACAATAGATCAGCGTAAGAAAATTACTCTGATATCAAAATTACGAGAAGGTGAGCATAGATGAATATTATATAACATTTGTATTTACACAGCACGAAAAAGGGTTTTATATGAATAAATCATAAAGTAGTGTAGCTGGAGTAGAAGCCATACACAAATTTTATCGATAAAACCGTGAGTGGGTGTGAGAGATGTTTCATAATCGGAAGGTCAGCAGGAAATCTTATAACCCCTCGAGTGGTTGCATAACTGACGGCGAGAGATGTCCTATGCAAGCAGAAATAGTTTCTGGTTGTAACCACCTTCCTGCAACGTCAGTGTAACCCAGTTATCTATTTTAAAATATCAGCGGCCCTGACAAGCTTCACATCCCGTGCATTCATTACTTGCATTAAATTTATTAAAAGACCATCCAATTCACTTTAGCCTTTTGAATATAATTTTATAATACTGTGACAACCCCCATGTTGCGGCCACTCATGTGACCATCTTCAGGTTGATAAGCGCAAGAATACAAATATAAATATAATCAAAGATGGCGACATATGCGTCCAAAACATCCCAGTGATTACTGTATAATAAAATTACATTCATAAAACCAAAGTGAATTAGTTGGTCGTTTTAATAAATATTTCCATTAGCAGGCCTATTTCATATATGCCTGAAGCGTTATTTCATTTTACTCATTAATAAATACGATAATTGTGAAGCAATTCGTGGCTCGTAAACGTACAAAAATTACCCTTGAAGTGTGTAAAACATGGAGCGCGAAAATCTGAACTTCGCAGCGCATTCAATCGGCGCAATTAATTCCTAATTGTTCTTGTCTAACTGTTATAATACGGTTAAAGAAAAGAAGACAGAGATCTTAACGAACATCAAAATGTTCTATGTCAATAAATGTCCAACAAGATGCAACTATACACACTTCATTTTATCTGTAAACTGCTCTGAATATTTCGGGTGGTTTCTCCACCCACCATCAGGAGCACAAATAACTGTAACTACAGCATCTGGTACTGGTCAACCGTTGCTGCTACCGGTCCCTGTCGTGGAGGAGTTGAGACTCAGTCTCAGCTCCTCCACAATAGCGACCGGTAGCAGCAACGGTTGACAAGTACCAGATGCTGTAGATACAGTTATTTGTGCTCCTGATGGTGGGTGGAGAAACCACCAGAAAAATGTAGAACAGTTTACAGATAAAATAAACTGTGTATAGTTGCATCTTGTTGGACATTCATTGACACAGTATTGTGATGCACGTTCCCACGAACATAAAAAAAATAAAAGTGTTCGTCGCTCCTAATACACTAACCGACGAAGGCCGTAATTTCTGTACCTATATCGGATATGAGAAAATCAACATCCGATCCGGTTTAAAGCGTCTGTTAACACCTCTACAACAACAGAGTTCAGGATAACCTGTCCAAATCAACAACAGTTCACAACGCAATTCCTATGCCTGTCTGTGGTGTAGGATCAATCGGTGCTTAATAATTGACTGCCCACCTGTGTAAAATACACAGACCGCTCTGTTGCTTACTTGATGGCCACTGTTGTGTTTATATCGAGACAGGCTTAAACAAAATGTGTAAGTAATTTGTTGTGGAGTGACAAATTATAAACAAATTACGAAATCAGAATTACAGGTGTTTATCGTTAGTACCTTCTCGGATATGGAATGAAAGAAGCTCGAAATATCAAACTCAGGGAAGAAACTCCGAAACATTCGATAAAGAAGAAAACAGTAAAAGAAACTCATCATCAAGGGAAATCTAAAAACCCGTATTGCAAAACAAAAGGAGCCAAGAAGAAGTAGTTAATTTGACGTTCTTGACGTTCAGATGACCGTGCATCGTGTAAAAATTTTATAATAAAACCAACTAGACGCACTAATTTCTCAAATTTATTTTTGGAATAAACCTCTACATGTTTCGGACAGTTCCTCTGTCCACTATCAGTAGTTTTTCACTGTACACACCCATGTTATATGTCAAACAGATTTGCTGACAGCTTGCGAACAAGCTGTCAGCAAAACTATTACATATACCATTGCTGTGTGTACAGTGAAAAACTCCTAGCGATGGAGAGAGGAACCGTCCGAAACATGTAGAAATTTATTCCAAAAATAAATTTGAGAAATGAGTGCATCTAGTTGGTTTTATTATAAGAATTTTATTATAAGAAGCTGTAGTTAGTAAGTTTCGATTCAGATACCTTGTACAGGTGAGTCAGAAAGTTAGTAGATTCGTCACAGACGGTTCAGAGCCGCTACAGAATTAAAACAGATAGTTCAAAAAATAAAAAGTGCGGAGGAATTTGGAACTCATTAGTCGTATATTATTAAATAAATCCGAGAACGTTGCGACGATGAACATCAAAAGCAAGTCTTTCCGATTTTACGCCTTGAAGTAGAATAAGCTTGTTCAGACTCCGAAGAAGGAGGCAGCATGATCACCGGAAACGTCGAGGCAAATTATTCGTATTAAGAGGTTTAAAACCACAGAAACCTGAGCAACACCCGCCATGTAAATATAGAAACTCTGACAGCAACTTACACCTACATGTGACGAATATTTACAAATTTTCCCCCCAGACCGAACCATTCTCCATAACACAATTACACTAAATCACTTAATTCTATCCCAATTAAACGCACATAACATGTTAAATAAATATATTTATCACCGACTAATGCCTAAATGTTTCGTTGTTTGTTACACCATCTTCAGAGAGACCATTGTATTACTTGCTCAAAAACTATAGGCTTTTGTAGTTAATTGAAATGGAGAGAAGTGACTGACCGCAACAGTTCAAGATGTGGAAAGCTTAAAACAATTACGCTAGTTTATAAATCTGTCTAAGCCATGTATAAAAGATCTGTGGAGTGACCATAACGTCTCTGTATAAGACATGAAATGCTCCCCGCTGTCATTGTGACCGCCAGAAATACAAACTTGAGTGTTCCACACCAATTCTCGCCAGATCACCTTTGTTTCTGGGAACATTATATATACTAGTTTTCACAAAGTTACGAATTGTCTCCAGCATCTTAATATACGGAACCTACGTCGCATTTAAATTACAGAAAATTTATTCAAAACCACAAAGAGCATTTAGTTTTTCCAAAATCAAAATACACGTCCAAATGCACAAGTCTCATTATGTCTCATAAGGTTTCATTACCCAAACTACGAAGAACTAAGCTTGCAACTGCGTTTTAAGAAAACGGCGAAATTGGCAAAATATTATGACGATTTTTTTCATTTGCGTCTTTCGGTCATGTAATACAAATTGTGAACATATTCCTCAAGAGATACGCACGTGCACACACACCAGCACCGGCAGCATGCAGGCAAGCACGCACAAGTGTTGACTTAGGCAGTATACATGGCTTACTCCTGCACTGCAACTTCCCACCAACTTGATAACTTTGAAACTCAACAAGAACAACATTCCACCTCTCGTGACAGATTTAGAAATCACCAAAATAAACCGTACCTTACTTCTGCGTGTAGTTACGACAGCTAGAATCTTGACAAGTTTATGAAGTTCTAACTTCAACCGCTATGATTATTATCAGAGCCATCTCTTGAGGAACGCCAAAATTACACATTACATAAGTATACTCTGCCGTCCGTTATTATTACATTTCTACTCATACAATTACGTGGTTTCTATAGCAACGTTGAATTTATAACCACTTAATTACATCGGCCTAATACTTAGACATTAAGTTACGGTAAGGTTCGGCAAAGGGAAACTCTCGCAGTATTATAAGTTGCTGAAACGTGCCTTGAGGCCAAGTTTAGAAGACTAAATTCTACTCGGAGATAGCACAGAGTTATTGCATTTGATGATTGGTGAAAGAATGTGTTGAAAGCAAGTACGCACGAGTTAACACTAAACCTGCTTATATCCCAGTTTCAGTTACAAAATCTTACCCGAGTTTCCTTTACAAAATCGTACCCAGGCACAATAAAAACTGTCTCCATACAATTAGGTAATTCACTGGAACCTTCTCTCCACCCACCCGTACGTCGAACTCTGTATCTCGGAAAGAATTAATGACAGAGTAAAACTGTAAACACAAGAACAACTCTCTTTGAAAATAAAACCTTTGGAAAATTGAGGAATATTCTGTGACCTGAATTATTTCCGAGCTCAAATCATTATATTTCCTACTACGTTTTGCAATTCCTGTCATATCGGAGAGGGAGCACCATCCTTAGGGAAGGGAAACAAACTGGATTCTATAGCATGATTCTGAGAAAATGCGTACAGGCACTTTCACTCAGAGAAACCCGACGCTCGTTTACGGCGCAGTTGCCAGGACGCAGGTAATTAACGTTTTCACTAAGTCCTACAGAAATATCAGAACGGACAACGGAGTTAAGCGCAAGGAGTAAACTGTGGAATGCATATTAATGTCTTTGGGGACTGAGGCTTGTTCCTAAATGAAAACATCTGCTATTATTATATGTTGTCTTATGAGTCGTGTGTCCTTCTTGGTGTGTCTTTTCACATTTTTTAACGCAGTCGCTAGTTTCAACAGTGTGTCAAGGAGCTGCAAAGTAAACATTTAGAAGAATAAGAATATTTAACAAAGTTTAAGACAACCGATCAAAAACTAGGTTAAATTAAGAACAACCTACAATAACATTATTAAAGGAGATCAGTTAAGGGTAAACTCTTCTTACACTTAAAATACTTTAATCGCTGACAAATCTAACCATATTCGCACTTTTCTGACTCAGAATAGCTTCAAGAACGTGCCTCTGAAGAACAGAGATTGTCGGAAAGCTTCCTGTATGCTATCGAACCACACGCAAGTCATTTAATTAGCACGCCAACAAATACACATACATAATATTTTACATTAAATCCTTTAAAATCGCTCCAACATGTTTCGATCCTAAGATCATCTTCAGGGAGCTACATTGTTCCTTGCTAAAGTCACATTTTTAAAAACACTCACTGATTAATTTCATTATATTAACTTGGTTCTGTGGCAGCATGTCGTATTGTGTAAGTCGTAGGCTGTTGAGAATGCGCCTGACTATGTGTGTGTGTGTCGTGTGTTATGCTGCGTGAGACTGGCTATAGGCAGTCTCACGTAGCCAGTCTCACGCAGCATAACACACAGCATACATACATACATAAACGAAGAAAGTTAAATATTCACTTTCCACAACAGTAGTGGATCAAACAACATAGATTTAACTATTACGAATAACAACCTAATAGCAGATGTGTATGAATGGGAAATCAGTGCAGATGAGAGGTGCTCAGACCACAATTACCTTAAATATAAAATCGGAACAGCCAACAGATTCAAAAATGTGTACAACAGCCAAGGTAAAAGATATATAGTAAAAGAGGATAAATATCACGAATTTGACAGAAAATTATTCCAAGAGACATTGAAAATTTTCAAAAACATAAAATACAAAGGAAGTGTAGAAGAAATAGACCTGAACTTATCTACAATAGCATCACGAGAAAATGATTTGGAGAGGTTCGTCGAGACATATACAGAGGCACTGCAATCAGTATGCAAGAAAACCTCCAAAATTATAAGCACAGAGAACAAGTCAAAAAAGAAGAAATCAGTCCCCTGGTGGACGGACATTCTCACTATTATGCGGAAAAGGATAAACGATTTATCCTTTTGGCGCCGGAATTATTTTTTTTTAATTTTAGCACATCCTGTATATAAAATGTGAATTAAACAGGAACCAAATATGTTAGAAATATGAAAAAAAAACTGCATTTTGAAGAGAAAAAAACGGAGAGTTTATACCATGATTAAAATACTCAGTATGTATATTTGTTGAATAAATATATGAAATGCAACGTTTAGAGGTTAACGGTGCGGTACGACCACTATAGGGGTCGTTAGGCGTCAAAGGGTTAAGAAGACTTTATCAGCGAACAAGAAATAATGAGATGAGGGAAAGCAGAAAACACAAATAATTCGAAGAGAAGAAAAAGTATCAATATGAAATCAGAAAATAGAAATTCAAATTGTGGAAGGAGTATTGCAATGTGACATCATCTTCAAATCAATGGTCCTAAGTGTACAAACTTGCAATATGAAAAGTACGAACCAATAGTATCATTACTACACTGCGAAAACCTGATGGCACAGAGAAATAATTATACTAGAGACAATGAATTCAATGTTAGATCATCTCATTACAAAAGACACAGAAGAAGAAGGAACCTATTACCATAAAAACATAAGGAAAATGACAGAGGAACCAATTAAAACCAGTGACGATACAGAGTTTACTCAAGGGGAAATAAAACAAATGATTGAAAGTTTCAACGGCAAGAAGGCACAGGGAATAAATGGAATTGCAAGTGGAATTTTCCTACTTACATTTAATAAATTCCCCAGACTAACAACAGCAATATACAACCAATGCCTAAAAGGGGGATATTTCACAAAAAAGTGGAAGAGAGCAAAAACCATTCCAATAATAAAACCTGGTAAAGAAAATAGTATGGATCCATCCAAATACCGTCCAATTAGCCTGATCAACATTGGAGTGAAGGTACTAGAGAAACTCCTCATTAACAGAATTAACCAACACGTGTACAAAAATGAACTACTGATAGACAAACAATATAGATTTATGCCGCAGAAGAGTACAACAGACGCAGCTATGGAGGCAAAAAAAAGTCCATAGAACAGGAATTGGAAAACAGGAAAGTGGTTATAATGGCCAGCTAGACGTCAAAGGAGCTTTCGACGCAACGTGGTGGCCAAGCATTCTAAAGGGATTGAAAGACTCAGAATGCCCTAGAAATCTGTATTACCTGAGTCAAGGATACATCAGTCAAAGAAGTGCAGTAGCGTCTACCAACAGCGTTAGTATTGAGAGAAGTGTTACAAAAGGACGCCCACAAGGACTATGTTGCGGGCCTGGCTTCTGGAATTTTCTTTACAGTTCACTTCTTAAACTGTATTTCACAAGTCATTCAAAAGTAATAGCCTTTGTCGAAGATTTAATAATATTAACTAAAGGAGAATCAATTGCAGAAACTGAAAACTATTTAAACTTGTAAGTGAGAAAAATTTCAGACTGGACCCAAAGTAACAAATTAAAGTTTAACGAATACGAATCAAAAGTAAAGCTTATGTCTCGCAGAAGAAGAAAAGAAAATAAGGAGGTAGAAATATACTTAAATAACAAAATACAGTAAAACCTGTCAAGTTGACCACCTTCATAAGGTGACCACCTGCTGATGTTGACCACATATCGGTAGAACCGGCAAAGTCCTATGTAGTTTGCATATACAACCACCTCCGTAACTT
>Ga0123357_10001840_pt1 | contig 23018 bp, 18 predicted proteins | sample TergutEmb28metaG_FD_89873 | JGI IMG/M metagenome (GOLD analysis project Ga0123357, IMG submission 89873) | Embiratermes neotenicus P4 segment gut microbial communities from Petit-Saut dam, French Guiana - Emb289 P4 | ecosystem: Host-associated > Arthropoda: Insects > Digestive system > Gut ... | reverse complement strand
CGCTCTGCGAAAACTTGTTAACTGAATTTCGGCTTTGCCGAAATTCAACTACTTTTACCTATTACTTATTACCTTTTACCTGTCGTTAAGAGGGGGAGGAATGTCAAAACTATCGCCGAAAATATCTATAATAGGCTGCGGCAACGTGGGAATGCGTTACGCGTATTCCGTGATAATAAAAGGCGTTGCCAGAGAGCTTGTTCTTGTGGATTACAATAAGAAAAAAGCCGAAGGCGAGGCCATGGATCTGTCGCACGGCGCGCCCTATGTTTCTCCTGTGAAAATCCACGCCGGCGATTACAGGGATACGGCTAATTCCGAACTGATCGTAATAACAGCAGGCAGAGGACAAAAGCCCGGCGAAACCAGAATCGACCTTGTAAAAGGAAACGCCGAAATTTTAAAAAGCATAGTTCCGCAGGTAGTCAAATATTCGCCGAAAGCGATAATTCTCATAGCTTCAAATCCCGTGGATATTTTGTCGTATATCGCTTACAGAATCTCGGGAAAGCCTTCAAACGAGGTTATCGGTTCCGGTACGGTTTTGGATTCCGCAAGGTTCAGATACCTTTTGGGCAGGCACTGCAACGTAGATTCCAGAAGCATACATGCCGCGATTTTGGGAGAGCACGGCGACACGGAGTTTGCCATGTGGAGCAGCGCGTCAATCGGCGGAATATTATTTAAAGATTACTGCAAAGCCTGCAATAAATGCGGAAAAGATAAAGACGGCATGCTTAAAGAAATGTTTGAAGACGTAAGGGATTCGGCGTATGAAATTATAGAAAAGAAAGGCGAAACATCTTACGGAATCGGTCTGTCGCTTACGAAAATATCAAAGGCCATTTTAAAAGACGAGAACAGCATACTGCCGGTTTCTTCGCTTCTTGAAAACTATCACGGCGTCAGCGGAATTTACTTAAGCGTTCCTGCGGTAGTAAACAAAAGCGGCATACGCGGGACTTTGAGCGTCAATTTCAGCAAAGACGAGCTGAAAGCGTTTAGAAATTCGGCGCAAGAGGTGAAAAAAGTAATAAGAGCCAGCGGCTTTTAAACGGCAGGTAATAAGTAATAGGTAAAAGGTAACAGGTAGTTGAATTTCGGCAAAGCCGAAATCTAATTAATAGGTTTTCGCAGAGCGAAAACACCAAAATTTTTACCTGTTACCTATTACCTGTCGTTAAGGGGGAAATATGTCAAAAATAGATGATAAACTTACAAAAGAAAGCATTTTGGTTCACGGCGGGCAGGAACCGGATCCGGTTACCGGTTCCGTAGCCGTTCCCATACATCAGACTACGGCGTACAAGTTTAACAGCACGGATCATGCGGCGGCGCTGTTTGAGCTGAGCGAGCCCGGCAATATTTATGTCAGATTGAATAATCCGACGACAGACGTACTTGAAAAAAGAGTAGCTCTTTTGGACGGCGGAATAGGGGCGGTCGCGGTGTCCAGCGGCATGGCGGCGATTTTTCTGGCAATAACGGTTTTAGCAGACAGCGGCGACGAGATAGTGGCTTTAAACAATCTGTACGGCGGAACGTACAATCTGTTTTCGCATACGCTTAAAAAGTTCGGCATCAAGGTGACTTTTATCGAGTCGTCGGAGGTGGAACAGGTTAAAAAAGCGATCACCCCGAAAACAAAAGCCGTCTATGCCGAAATTTTCGGAAATCCGAAGCTCGACACTCCCAATCTCGAAAGACTTTCGGAGATAGCTCATGAAAACAAGCTTCCTCTGATAGTCGACAACACGTCGATGCCTTATATATGCAGGCCGTTTGATTTCGGGATAGACATCGTTGTTTATTCCGCGACAAAATATCTTGGCGGCCACGGCACAAGCGCCGCGGGAATAATAGTGGACAGCGGCAAATTTGACTGGAACAACGGAAAGTTTCCGCAGATTTCCGGCCCCGACGAAAGCTATCACGGTTTGGATTTCTCGAAATCTTTCAAAAACTTTGCGTATCTTGCCAAAATAAGAGCGGGTTTAAACAGGGATATCGGCGCGATAATATCGCCGTTCAATTCGTTTTTGATTTTGCAGGGGCTTGAAACCCTTCACTTGAGAATGGTAAAACACAACGAGAACGCGCTTGCCGTCGCAAAATATCTCAAGCAGAACAAAAATGTCGGCTGGGTAAATTATCCGGGTCTGGAAGACAATAAAGAGCACGCCAAAGCGAAAAAATATTTTAACGGCAACGGAGGAGCTTTGGTCGGTTTCGGCGTGAAGGGCGGAACCGAGGCGAGCAAAAGGTTCATCAACTCGCTGCAGCTTATAACGCATGTGACAAATCTGGGGGACGCAAAAACCCTGGCCACTCATCCGGCGAGCACCACCCACCAGCAGCTGAGCGAAGAAGCGCGCCTTGCCGCCGGCGTAACACCCGATTTCATCAGGTTATCGATAGGCATAGAAAACGTCAAAGACATAATCGCCGACATCGAACAGGCTCTGGAAAAATCGCAAAGATGAGGCAAGAACGCATAGCTGTCATTTCCCTCGCCCCGTGCGGGAGAGGGTAGGGTGAGGGGTTGCCGTTGTCGTGGTTGAAAATTAAGGATGTCGTATTAAAAAAGGTAAGGCTATGAACGTGCACCATAAAACTCTCGCTGCCGGAAGATGGGAAGGCTTTCTTTTGCCGGCCGAATGGCGAATATCGGAAGCGAAGTTGAACGGTCAATCAAATGGAAAGAAAAAAACGATAAAAGCAGATTTGAAAACGCTTTTGAAAGAATGCTCGAACTTATAGATTTGACCTTGGCGGATAAAAAGAACGCAGGGCGTTTAAAAGAGGTGCCCCGCGCAAGAGAAACGCTCGTTGATTTTTTGCTTTACGGAAACGAATATAATTCGACAAGTTCTTTTTTTAGGAATTATTTTTTGCAGTTTGCTTACCTTGCAAGGAGGGGTAAATGAAAATTTATAACGATATCACCGCGGCGATAGGCAATACGCCGCTTGTCAAAATAAATAAAATGGCGGCGGGATTTCCTGGCAATGTTTTTGTGAAAGCGGAGTTTTTTAATCCTCTATCCAGCGTCAAAGACAGAATAGGACTTGCGATGATTGAAGACGCCGAGAGCAGAGCTCTTATAAAAAAAGGTTCTCTCATTGTCGAGCCTACGAGCGGCAACACGGGAATCGCGCTTGCTTTTGTGTGCGCGCAGAGAGGCTATAAACTGATTTTGACCATGCCGGAAACAATGAGCGCGGAGCGCAGAGCGCTGTTAAAATTTCTCGGGGCGGAAATAGTCCTGACCGAAGGCGCAAAAGGCATGTCCGGAGCAATAGCCAAAGCCGAAGAGATTTTGAAACAAAATCCCGGAAGTTTTATGCCGAACCAATTCACAAATCCGGCAAATCCGGCTGTCCATAAAAAGACTACAGGACCGGAAATCTGGAACGCCATGGAAGGGAAGGTAGATTATTTTATCGCAGGCGTCGGAACCGGCGGCACAATCAGCGGAGCGGGAGAGTTTTTGAAAGAGAAAAATCCTTCGGTAAAAATTATAGCTGTAGAGCCGACGGAGTCTCCGGTATTGTCCGGCGGCAAAGCCGGGCCCCACAAAATACAGGGCATAGGCGCGGGATTTGTCCCGGAGACTTATAACGGAAAAATCGTGGATGAAATATTGAAAGTCGACGCCAATGACGCCGGAGAAACGGCAAGAAAGCTTGCAAAAGAGGAAGGCATATTGGCCGGCATTTCGTCCGGCGCAAATGTGTTTGCCGCTTTGGAAGTCGCCAAAAGGCCCGAGGCCAAAGGCAAAAATATAGTCACAGTTCTCTGCGATACCGGCGAGCGCTATATTTCGACATGGCTGTTTAATTAAAGTGCCGTCAATTCCCCTTCTGTGAGGGGGTGGCAGAAAACAATGTTTTCTGCCGGGGTAGTCGTTGTTTAAAGACACCACCCCGTCGCTAACGCGCCACCCCTCCATAGAGGGGAATAACGGCAAAACAATAGGAATAAAATGGATATTGTAGTTTTGGGAATTCTGGCGTTGTGCTTCCTTATTATAAAAGTTTTGATAACATGGTGTTTCAATCTGTCGCAAAAGAGATGAGACTATGATATTTCTCGGGATAGTAGTTTTGGCGTTGGCGGCATATCTTGTATACGCGCTTTTTAATCCTGAAAAGTTTTAGGCGGAGAAAAGTGAATGTTTGAAATGGCGCTTGTGCTTGCCGTTTTTGCCGTGCTTGTCGTTCCGGCAGGCAGATATCTTTACAATACGGCCGCAGGAAAACCTGTTTTCGGCGAAACCGTTTTCAGCAGAGCCGAATCGTTTATTTATAAGCTTTGCTCCATAGATTTAAAAGAGATGAATTGGAAACATTACGCCGCGGCGCTTGTGCTTGCCAATGCCGCGGCTGTATTTATATGTTATCTGCTGTTAAGGTTTCAGCACTCTCTTTTCTTAAACCCCAACAATATCGGCGCCATGGAGCCGGCGCTTTCTTTTAACACCGTAATCAGTTTTGCCACAAATACCGATTTGCAGCATTATGCCGGCGAGTCGGCGCTTTCTTATCTCTCGCAGACCGCAGTGATAACTTTTCTGATGTTTTTCTCGGCAGCCACCGGCGGCGCGGCCTTCATGGCGTTTATAAGAGCGTTATCAGGCGCGTCGGAAACAGTCGGGAATTATTACTCGGATATGGTCAGGATAACAACCAGAATACTTCTTCCGCTCTCCGCAATTGTCTGTGTGCTCCTCATGTGGCAGGGCGTTCCGCAGAATTTTAAAAAGACATTCACGGTAAACACCATAGAATCAAAGCTGCAGGACATACAGACAGGTCCGGTCGCGTCTCTCGAATCGATAAAACATTTAGGAAATAACGGCGGCGGCTTTTTTTCGGCAGGCTCGGCTTCTCCGTTTGAAAACCCTACGCCGCTTTCAAATATTATAGAGATTCTTTCCATGATGATTCTTCCCGGAGCCTGCGTGGTCGCTTTCGGCATAATGATGTCGGAGCGTAAAAAAGAAAAGCCGCGGCTTTCTAATGCCGGCGTCAACGAATCAAAAAGTATTTTTCTGGTAATGGGCGTTATTTTTGTCCTACTTTTGGCTTTATGCTATGCGGCGGAAAAGATGCCGAATCATGCGTTTTCCGTTTCCGGCGCCGGAACGCACTCTTGGAATATGGAAGGAAAAGAGACGCGTTTCGGAGCTGCGCAGACCGCTTTATTTACAATAGTATCAACAGCGTTTACCACGGGCTCGGTAAATAATATGCACGATACTCTCAATCCTTTGGGCGGTCTGGCCGCGCTTTCAGGCATGATGCTGAACGTCGTGTTCGGCAGCGTGGGCGCCGGGCTCATGAACATGATAATGTACGTTTTGCTTGCTGTTTTCTTGTGCGGGCTTATGATAGGCCGCACGCCGGAATATCTCGGGAAAAAAATCGAGGCTCGCGAAATGCAGCTTGCTGCTTTGGTCCTTATAATACACCCGCTGCTCATACTTTCATTCTCGGCTTTGGCGGTTTCGGCAAAAGCCGGCCTTGCCGGAATTTCAAATCCGGGCTTTCACGGCTTTACGCAGGTGCTGTACGAGTTTTCGTCTTCTGCGGCAAACAACGGTTCGGGATTTGCGGGACTTCACAACAACACGTTATTTTGGAATTTTACTACCGGAATAGTCATGTTTTTTGCAAGATACGCTGTTTTGGTTTTGCAGCTTGTGGTCGCCGGTTCATTGCTTTCAAAGCGGCGTTTAAACGAATCTTCGGGCACGCTCAGAACGGATACGCTGACTTTTGCCGTAATGCTTTTGTTTACGGTGTTTGTTTTTAACGCGCTTACTTTTCTGCCTGCGGTTTCGCTCGGTCCTGCCGCCGAGCATTTGAATTTATATGTCCACGGATAAAATATGAGCAAACAGGGAAACAAAAAATTCATCACCTATAAAATTTTGAAAGAGTCTTTTCTAGACGCTCTCAAAAAATTCAATCCGGCGTATATGATAAAAAACCCGGTTATGTTTGTCGTTGAAATCGGGTTTATCTTGACGGCGGTTTTGGCCGTGTTTCCCGATGCTTTCGGAAAACAGCCGGCCGGAATGAGATTGTACAACCTTATAATAGCGCTGATTTTGTTTGTGACCATACTCTTTGCCAACTTTGCCGAATCCGTCGCTGAAGGCAGAGGAAAAGCCCAGGCCGAAAGTCTTAAGAAAACGCAGAAAGGCACAAAGGCCAGAGTAATAAGGGAAGACGGAAGCGAAGAAACGATAGACGCCTGTTTTCTGCAAAAAGGCGACATTGTTTTGGTAAAGGCCGGGGAAGTCATACCGAACGACGGCGAAGTTACGGAAGGCGTAGCGTCCGTCGACGAGTCTGCCATTACCGGCGAATCCGCTCCGGTGGTAAAAGAAAATCTAGGGGATTTTTCTTCCGTAACCGGCGGCACGACCGTGGTAAGCGATTGGCTTAAAATACAGATTACGTCTTCGCCGGGAGAATCGTTTCTCGACAAAATGATAGCTATGGTCGAGGGCTCCTCAAGAAAAAAGACGCCGAATGAAACGGCGCTTAACACTTTGCTTGTAAGCATAACAATAATTTTTCTGATAGTCGTAACCTCGCTCTACCCGATAGCCGCGTACGCCGGAATCGCAATACCGGTTTCGGCGCTTGTAGCTTTAACCGTATGCCTCATCCCCACGACAATAGGCGGACTTCTGTCAGCGATAGGCATAGCCGGCATGGACAGGGTCGCGCGGTTTAACGTCATAGCGATGTCGGGCAAAGCCATAGAAGCGTGCGGCGACATAGATACGATAATGCTCGACAAAACCGGCACCATAACCTACGGAAACAGGCTCGCGGCCGATTTTATACCTTTTGAAGGCCGCGACGCAAACAAACTTATAGAATATTCCGTGGCCGCTTCTTTAAAAGACGATACGCCGGAAGGAAAATCGATAGTCGAGCTCGGACAGAAACTCGGCGCCGCCGGTATTGAAGAGCTGTATGAGGACGCCGATTTCATACCGTTTTCCGCGCAGACGCGCATGAGCGGCATAGATATGAGCGACGGAACGAAAATAAGAAAAGGCTCTTTTACCGCGCTTGAAGCGTATGTAAAACAGTTCGGAAAAAGCGCGCCGAAAGACGCTGCCGAAAAAGTAAATAAAATTGCAAGGCTGGGAGGAACTCCTCTCGGCGTGAGCGTAAACGGCGAATTGATAGGAGTAATATATCTGAAAGACACGGTCAAGCCCGGGCTTACCGAGCGTTTTACGCGGCTGAGGGAAATAGGCATTAAAACGATAATGTGCACGGGCGATAATCCGCTTACCGCGGCTACTATAGCCCAGGAAGCCGGAGTAGACGTTTTTATTTCGGAGTGCAAGCCGGAAGATAAAATAGCCGCGATAAAAAAAGAGCAGGCCGAAGGCAAGCTTGTCGCGATGACCGGCGACGGCACAAATGACGCGCCCGCGCTCGCGCAGGCCGACGTAGGCATTGCCATGAACTCCGGCACAGCCGCCGCCAAAGAGGCCGCGAACATGATAGATCTCGATTCCGATCCCACAAAAATTCTCGAAGTCGTCGAGATAGGCAAGCAGCTTTTGATTACCAGAGGCGCTCTTACCACTTTCAGCATATCCAACGACATAGCTAAATATTTTGCCGTGATACCGGCGCTGTTCATGCTCATTATTCCGCAGATGAAAGTCATGAATATTATGAACTTGTCCACGGCAAGCAGCGCGGTGATTTCCGCCCTGGTATTTAACGCCGTCATCATTCCGCTTCTGATTCCGCTGGCTTTAAAAGGCGTCAAATACAAGCCGGCAAAGCCGGAAAAACTTCTTATGAGAAATATCGCCGTTTACGGAATAGGCGGCGTCATAACTCCTTTTATAGGAATAAAACTGATAGATATGATAATCGCCCCGCTTCTTGCAGCGGCCGGTTTATAGGAATGCCTGATAGTATCGTAACTGTTTTTCCATCGCCCCGTGCGGGAGAGAGCGGCAGTCCGAGGAATAACGAGGACAAGTCTGCCGCGGGCGCGAGATGTGAGCGCCCCGGAGTCTTTGAAAGACGAAGTCTTGAAAAGATGGTGAGCGGTTGCAGTTGTTGTTGAGTAGCAATCTAATTTAGCTTTTCGTAAACGGCAACCCCTAACCCTGCCCTTCCCCGCAAGGGGGAAGGGTTGAAAATAACTAATGTTTGTCGTGATAAGGAATACAATGAATTTAAAAGAAATTAAAACTGCGTTATCTCTTACAATCTTTCTTTTGCTTGTCTGCGGGCTTGTTTATCCCGCGGCCATGGCGCTTGCAGGACGTATGTTTTTTCATAAGCAGGCGAACGGGAGTTTGGTCTATTTTGACGGCAAAGCAGCCGGGTCTGAGCTTATCGGACAGGATTTTACCGGTCCGCAGTTTATGAAGTGCCGTCCGTCGGCAGTAAATTACAATATGTATACGCTCCGGATGAAAGAAAGCGGGGAATATAAAGGCGTGGCGTCGGGTTCCGACAATCTTGCGCCGTCAAATCCGAAACTGACGGAGAGAATAAACAGGGACGCGGAAAATTTTGTTTCGGCTAATCCTTCGGTAAAAAAGAGCGATATTCCCGTGGATATGCTTGCGGCTTCGGGTTCCGGGTTGGATCCCCATATCTCGCCGGAAGCGGCAGCAGCGCAGATTCCCGCGGTCTCACAAGCTTCCGGTATCCCCGAGAAAGAGTTAAAAAGTATAGTCGCTAAAAATACACAGCGGAAGCTGTTGGGAATATTCGGCGCGGAAAGAGTAAACGTTTTAAAAGTAAACATAGCGATATCCGATAAGATTAAGGGCAGAATGCCCCTTGCGGGAGAAAACAAATGAGCGAACCTGTCAAAAACGCAAAAGGAAATCTCAAGATTTTTTTCGGTTTTGCTGCCGGCGTGGGTAAAACTTACGCAATGCTTGAAGAAGCCCAGGCGCTTTTTAAAAGCGGAATCGACGTTTTGGTCGGCTACATCGAGCCGCATACAAGGCCGGAGACTATGGAGCTTCTTGAGGGGCTGCCGGTGCTCCCTGCAAAGAGCATAATTTACCGCAACATCAAACTTAAAGAGTTTGACACGGACGCCGCTTTGAGAAGAAAGCCGCAGGTGATTCTTGTGGACGAGCTCGCCCACAGCAACGCTGCCGGGCTTCGAAATAAAAAACGCTATCAGGACATAGAAGAGCTCCTCAACGCAGGAATAGACGTTTACACAACGGTTAACGTGCAGCACATAGAAAGCCTCAACAACGTGGTCGAAGACATCACGAAAATAAAGGTGCGCGAAACAATCCCGGACTATATTTTCGACCGCGCGGACAAAGTCAGGCTTATAGACATAGAGCCGTCGGAACTTTTAAAACGCATAACCGACGGGAAAATTTACAGGGCGGAGATGGCGGAAACGGCCGTTAAGAATTTTTTCACCGTAGAAAATCTCAACATGCTGCGCGAGATAGCGCTGCGCAAGGCCGCCGATAAAATAAGCAACGAGACCGACGAGAAGCTTTATGCGGATAAAATGCCCAGCAACAAATTTCTTGTCTGCATAGGGCCTTCGCCGTCTTCGGCAAAATGCATAAGATGGACGGCGAGGGCCGCCGACGCTTTTCACGTGCCGTGGGTCGCCGTGTACGTCAGAACCGAAGACAGCGAGCGGTTCGACGACAAGCAGAAAAAAAACATAGACTTTAACATAAATCTTGCGGAAAGACTCGGCGCGGAAGTCGTTACGCTTACAGGCCACGACATCGCCTCCGCGGTGGCGGAGTACGCAAAGCTTTCAAATATAACAAACGTCGTTATCGGCAAAAGCAATACCGTAAAACATATGTTTGAGCAGTCGCTCAACGATAAATTCATAACGCTTCTGCCGAACGTCGAGATACACATAGTCGCAAATATCAATATCAGCCGCGCTTACCGCAAACATGTCCGCCTGTTATCGTTGAGGAGAAGCGCATTTTCTTTTAAAGACGCTCTCAAAACCGCCGGTTTTCTTGCTGCGGCGACTTTAATTTCCTGGGGGCTCAAAGAGCTGGGCATAAGCGCGCACAACATAATAATTGTGTATATTTTGTCCGTGCTGATTATTTCAAGGAGTACCGCCGGCTACGCCTACGGCATAGCCGCGTCGGTATTGAGCGTTTTGCTGTTTAACTTCTTTTTTATGGAGCCGTATTTTTCCCTGCGCGCCATACACGCCGAATCGCCCATTACTTTTGCGATAATGTTCATAGTGGCAATCATCACGAGCGCGCTTACGGCGCGCATACATACGCAGGTAAAGCTCGCCGCGGAAAGAGAACGCAGAACTTACGAGCTCTACGAAATCAACAAAGAGCTTATCGGGATACGAGGCGAGAGCAATATCGTCGACCTGATAAACGAATACATAGTCAGGCTTTTTTCGCGTTCGGTCATTTTTTATACTTCGGAGCCCGAGCCCGAAAACGACGACAGCGGCGCCATACTGCTTGCCGACGACGGCACCGAAAAATCTCTTTTGTATTCGGAAGACGAATCCGCCGTGGCCGAGTGGGTGTTCGTAAATCAAAAACCGGCCGGAGCGGGCACGGACACCCTGTCCGGGGCAAAGGCCTTTTATGTTCCTATAATATCGCAGGGAAGGGTTTTGGGGGTGTTCGGCGTTTCGTGCGTACAGGGAGAACTCAGCCATAATAACCGTCTGTTTTTGCACACGATAGCTTCGCTGGCCGCGATGGCTCTTGAGAAGCAGCATCTTTCCGACGAACAAAGGCAGACGCTGATAGACTCCGAAAGAGAAAAAATAAAAAAGAATCTTCTCAAATCTATCGCCCATGATTTGTACAAACCGCTTACGGGCATAGTAAACGTGAGCTCGACGATTTTGGAAGACAACTATTTGTTCGATAAGCCTTCGCACGACAAGCTTATCACAAAGATCAAAGACGATTCCCAGTGGCTTATACGAATTATCGAAAATCTGACGTTTGTGACGAATATAAGCGGCGACAAAGGCTCAGTCGCAAAAACGCGCCATAACATCGACGAGATAATTTCCGGAGCGGTAGGATATATAAACAAAAGACATCCGGACAGAAAAGTGGCTGTGAAAATTTACGATAAAAATCTCATAGCTCCGATGGACGGCCCGCTTATAGAGCAGGTTATAATCAATCTGCTTGAAAATGTGCTGGACAATTCGCCGCGCGAAGAGGCCGCTGAAATCGCCGTGCAGAAAAAAGGCGACCAGGCGGTATTTGAAATAATAAACAATTCGAAAAGCATATCCGACGTAGAGCTTCACTATCTTTTCGGCGGCGATAAAATAACAGCCGATATACCGGAAGACGGCCTCGGACTTTTTATCTCTAAAACCATTATCGCCGCCCACAACGGAAGAATAGAGATCAAAAACAGAAATACTCAGGGCAGCGCATTGCAGTTTTCGCTGCCTCTTGAAACGAAATAACGGATAAAAAATTATGAAAAAAGGAAGCGCGCCCCTGACATTGGGCACGGCCGGTGTAGGCAAACTGCTTTTAGAGTATTCGATTCCTGCGGTTATCGCGATGACCGCCTCATCGCTGTACAATATTACGGACAGCATTTTTATAGGACACGGCGTCGGAGCCAAAGCGCTGTCCGGGCTTGCCGTCACTTTTCCGATAATGAATCTTGCAGCGGCTTTCGGCACGCTGGTCGGAGTAGGCGGGGCCGCTCTTTTATCGCTGAGGCTGGGCCAGAAAGATTATGACTCCGCAAACCATATTTTGGGAAACGTCCTTGTCCTGAATTTGATTTTCGGCTTGTCTTTTTCGGCCTTCGCTCTCATATTTTTAAAGCCGCTCCTCGTTCTTTTCGGCGCCAGCGACGCGGTGCTTCCTTACGCGTACGATTTCATGGTTATAATTTTGTCCGGAAATGTTATAACGCATATGTATATGGGAATGAACGCGCTTATGCGTTCCGCCGGACATCCGCGGAAAGCCATGGCCGCGACTTTGCTGACAGTGTTCATAAATATCATACTTAACCCGCTTTTTATTTTCGGCTTTAAGTGGGGGATACGCGGAAGCGCCGCGGCGACCGTAATTTCCCAGGCGTCGGTTTTGGCGTGGCAGTTCGGCTTTTTTGCAAACTCCGAAAATTTTATACATCTGAAAAAAGGCATTTACCGTTTAAAGAGCGAGATAGTAAAAGGCATAACCGCGATAGGAATAGCCCCGTTTTTGCTCAATGCCGCGGGGTGCGTCATAATCGTAATGATTAACCGCCAGCTGACTTTTTACGGCGGCGACCTTGCGATAGGTGCTTATGGTATAATAAACAGAGTGGCGTTTCTTTTTGCGATGGTTGTTTTCGGGATAAACCAGGGCATGCAGCCGATAGCGGGTTATAATTACGGCGCCGGACTTTACAAACGAGTGACCGAGGTGCTGAAAAAATCGATCATTGCCGCGATAAGCGTAATGACGGCCGGTTTTATTATAGTCGAGCTTTTCCCTCATGCGGTCGCTTCCGTGTTTACAACGGAAACGAAATTGATAGATTTGACCGTCGAGGGGCTGCGGTATGTGTTTATGTTCTATCCTATCGTAGGTTTTCAAATGGTTACGCTGACATTTTTCCAGAGCATAGGCATGGCGAAAAAAACAATACTCCTTTCGCTTTCAAGGCAGATTCTGCTGCTGATCCCGCTGCTTCTTATTCTGCCGAGGCATTTCGGTATTGCCGGTGTATGGCTCAGCATGCCTTTTGCGGATCTGCTTTCTACTGTTACGGCCGCAACGCTTCTCTGGTACCAGTTCAAACAGTTTAAGAGGCATGACTATAGAACAGAGTTTGAAGTTTGAAGTGTGGAGTTTACGTATTTTCGTCGTAGTCGTCATTGCGAGGCGGTTTTATCGCCGAAGCAATCTAGGAATAAGTATGTCGGTTCTGTTAGCTTTCTGGATTGCTTTCCCCGGGTACTACCTTCTGGGACAGGCTCGTTAGAGGAATAACGTATTCTTATCAACTTCGCCTTTCCTCGCAATGACGATTAGAAGCCGAAACACGACAACTCCACCCGCCTTAGTTGCCTTCGGCGAGGTCGCGCCATAGCGAAGCGCCGGCGGACTCTCCACACTGCCTTTAAACTCCAAAGGGGGATATGATATGAATGAAAAATTTGTCATAACCATAGCAAGGCAGTACGGCAGCGGCGGACTGACAATTGCAAAAAAGCTTGCGGCTATGCTCGGAATAAATTTTTACGATAAAGAGCTGCTGTCCATAGTCTCCAAAAAAAGCGGGCTTGAACAAAAATTTCTCGAAGATGCGGACGAACGGGCGTCTTTCGGCATTTTCGGAAGCATAACCGGCTGGTTCTCTTCTTTTATAAACCCTCCGGAAAACGTATCGATAGACAACGGGCTCTTTAAAATACAGAGCGATATAATCAAACAGCTTGCGAGAAAAGAATCGTGCATATTCGTCGGCCGCTGCGCGGACTATGTGCTCCGCGACCATCCGAGATGTATCAGCGTTTTTATATGCGCGGATATTGAAGAGAGAATAAAAAATATTTCTCAGCGCAAAAATACCGCTCCTGAAAAAACCGCCGGAGAAATAGAACGCATCGACAAACGGCGCGCCAAATACTACAACTTTTACAGCGGAAGAACATGGGGCGCCGCGCAAACTTACCATCTTTGCATAAACTCTTCGGTTCTGGGCATAGACGAAACAGCCGGATACATAGCGGAATTTGCAAACAAGAAACTTAAAACGGCAAAGTGAAGATTGAAGAGTGTAGAGTGAAAATAACATGTTTTCGCTTTTACGAAAACTTATAACAGGTTTCGGCAAAGCCGAAACTCAATATCTTCACTCTGTAGTTAAAAATGGTATAATACCGTAAATAAAATTCAAAGAGGAAAAATGTCTGAAAATACAGAAAATTCCATAGGCGTTGTCGAGACGCAGTACTTTACTTTTGAAAATCTTATTCTGGAATCCGGAAAAGATATTGCAAAGGTCAAAGTCGCGTATGAAACGTACGGAAAACTTAACGAGGCAAAAGACAACGCCGTTTTGATAGTCCACGCTTTTTCAGGCGACGCCCATGCCGCGGGATTTCATAAAGGCGACGATAAGCCGGGCTGGTGGGACAATATGATAGGACCCGGAAAAGCTTTTGACACGGACAAATATTTCGTAATCTGCTCAAACGTTTTAGGCGGCTGCTCAGGCACGACGGGGCCGGCTTCGATAAATGAAAAAACCGGCAAACCCTATGCTTTGGAATTTCCGGTGATAACTATTGCCGACATGGTTGCCGTGCAGAAAAAGCTGACGGATTTTCTCGGAATAAAAAAGCTTCTTTCTGTCTCCGGAGGATCAATGGGCGGCATGCAGGTTTTGCAATGGGCGGTCTCTTATCCTGAAAGCATAGCGTCGGCAATTCCGATTGCCACAACCATGAAGCATTCTCCGCAGCAGATAGCGTTTAACGAAGTCGCCAGGCAGTCCATAATGGGCGACATCGCATGGAACAACGGAAACTATTACGACAAAGTCCAGCCGGAAAGAGGTTTGTCCGTAGCAAGAATGGTCGGGCATATAACATATATGAGCGACAAGTCCATGGAAGAGAAATTCTCCAGAAACCTCAAAGACAAAGCTTATTCTTTCAGCTTTGCTTCGGATTTTGAGGTTGAAGGCTATTTGCGCTACAGAGGCGATTCCTTTGTAAAAAGATTTGACGCGAACTCGTACTTATATATAACGAAAGCAATGGATTACTTTGACGTCTCCGGAAAAAAGTTTGTAAAGGAAGCGAAAAAGAAAGATATAAATTTTCTGGTGATTTCATTCCAGTCCGACTGGCTGTATCCGTCTTACCAGTCGGAAGAGATTGTAAAGCAGCTCAAGCTCAAAGGCTACAACGCGACGTACATAGAGATAAAGTCAACATACGGCCATGACGCGTTTCTGCTTGAAGCCGACGACGAAACCAGGATAATAAAACATTTTTTGGAAAGGGCGCACAAAGAGGCCGCAAATGTCTGAAAGAATAAACAATACTCCGCTCGAATACAGAAAAATCGCGTCCGTGATAGAAAGAGATTCGAAAATTTTGGATCTTGGCTGCGGCGGCGGCGACTTGCTGTATTATCTTTCGCAGACTAAAAATGCGAACGTTCAGGGCATAGAGATAAGCGAAGATGCAATTTACAAATGCGTTGAAAAAGGGCTGACGGTTTATCATTCGGACATAGAACGCGGAATAGATGCCTATCCCGACAAAAGTTTTGATTACGTTATCATGCATAACAGCCTTCAGCAGGTGCAGAAAATAGATTATGTGATAGAGGAATGTTTCAGGCTGGGGAAAAAAGCGATTATCGGATTTCCTAACTTTGCGTATTTGTGGGCAAGAAAAGATCTGCTTTTAGGGCATTCTCCCGTAACGAAGACGCTTCCGTACCAGTGGTACAATACGCCCAACCTCAGATTTTTGAGCATTAAAGATTTCGAAAAGTTCTGCAAAGAGAAAAAATATAAGATTTTGAATAAGTTTTTCTTCGGCGGCAACAAGGAAATAAAATTTTTGCCGAATCTCTTCGCTCAAACCGCGGTTTTTGTTATTTCAAAGTGACAAAAGCAGGTTTTACTCCTCTCTTTTGTCATCCCCGAGTGTCTTAATCTGGGATCCAAGCTTGTCATTATAAAGATGAAAAAATAGATTCTTCGGAGGGAGCATCGTGGATAAAATTTTTGAAACTCTTGAAAAAGTCAGAAAAGAGTCGCCTCTTGTTCATCACATTACCAACTGGGTGACGATTTACGACAGCGCCAATATCGTAAAAGTTTTCGGCGGATCGCCGGTTATGGCGCACGCCGTCGAAGAAGCTGCTGACATGGCTTCGATAGCCGACGCTCTTGTCATAAATATAGGAACTCTAAGCTCCCGCACCTTGGAAGCTATGAAACTTGCGATCGCCGCGGCTAATAAAAAAAAGATTCCGGTGATTATCGACGCTGTCGGCGTCGGCGCGACAAAGTTCAGAAACGAGTCGATGAAAGATCTCCTGAAATATAAAGTAGACGTAATCAAAGGCAATGCCTCCGAAATTGCCGCGACAGCCGGAATAAGCGTCACTACCAAAGGAGTTGACAGCGGCAATGTTTCGGGCGACATGATAAAGATAGCCAAACAGCTTGCCGACGAAAAAGAGTGCGTGGTCGTGGTAACCGGTAAAGAGGACATCTGCACTAACGGCGAAAGCGCGTTTATAATTAAAAACGGCTCTCCCATGATGGCAAAAATAGTCGGCACCGGATGTATGGCAGGCTCTGTTATCGCAACATTTTGCGCGGTGGAAAAAGATTATCTTTTCGCTTCAATCGCCGGCCTTGTCTGCTTTGAAATCGCCGCTGAAAACGCCGACAAAACCTCCGAAGGTCCGGGAACGTTTAAAAACAAGCTTTTTGACAAAATCAGCACGCTCAGCGATATCTCTACCAATAAAATGAAACATATCGAAGAAGTCAAAGGCAATTAACAAATAACGATTTAAAATATTTACGGAGGCAGTGTGTCAAAACAATTTAAAACGGTTCTTTTTATAATTTTTTTATTATCGGGCGCAAGCGGGCTTATATATCAAACCGTGTGGATAAGGCTGGCTTTTGCAAGTTTCGGCATAATTTTACCTGTGCTGTCGGTCACAATTTCCGTTTTTATGGCAGGGCTTGCCTTAGGCTCTTGGCTTGGCGGAAAATATATCGACGCTTTTTCCAAGAAATTAAAAATATCATCGGCATTGTTTTATTGCGCCGCGGAAGTTATCATTGCTTGCGGAGCTTTAATTGTCCCGAAATTATTCGGTTTAGGGCAATATCTTCTTTTAAACGTCGGCACTTCCGATTCCGGTCTATATTTATTATTGTCGGCGTTGATGCTTTCCGCCTGCCTGTTGCCTTGGTGTTTTTCCATGGGCGTTACTTTTCCTTTCATGATGTCCTTTATAAAACAAACCGATGAGGCGCAAAATTCATCTTTTAGTTTTTTATATACGGCAAACGTCATAGGAGCCGTTATAGGAGTTTTAGGAGCTGCGATTCTATGGATTGAGATATTAGGTTTTTCCGGAACTCTTTTAATTGCGGCGACTTTTAATTTGGCGGCCGCGCTGCTTGCTTTTACCTTGTATGCTCAAAACAAAAATAAAAGAGTCGTTAATACGGATAAACATGAAAGCTTTGAGCCTTTGGCCGCAAAAATAACGCTTCCTTTTTCTGAAAAATTGGTTGTTTTAGTGCTGTTTGTGACAGGATTTTCTTCTCTTTCAATGGAAGTTGCATGGACCAGAGCTTATTCTCCCGTATTGGGAACAATGATTTATGCTTTTGCTTTTCTTTTGGCCGGCTATTTGTTTGCAAGCTGGCTCGGGACAAGGTTATATCGCCGTGATATTATGAAAGGAAAAATAAAATCCAGGCCTGTTTTAATTATGCTTTTATCATTATTTTCATTTTTGCCGGTGCTTATAAACGATCCGCAAATCTTTGTCCACGGCACAGCGTACACTGTGCTAAGTTATAATATCTATGTTTATTTGTTTCAGGTTCTGGTTTCAATTTTCCCGTTATGTTTTGTTTTGGGATATATAACTCCGTCGCTTATAGACTCGTATTCTCAGGGAGATCCTAAACGCGCGGGGAAAATATACGCAGTTAATACGCTGGGATGTATTTTAGGCCCTATTGTTACTTCTTATTTGTTATTGCCTTTGTTAGGCGTAAAGTCGGTTTTAATATTCTTTGCTTTAAGTTATACGGTTTTATTTTTCTTGTGCATAAATAAAATAAAACCGGCCGTAAGAAATACCGCGATAGTTATAACGGCACTTTTTACAGCCGTAAGCATTTTCTGGAGCAGCAGCTACGAAGTTCCGAAATTTGAAAAAGCCGTCGTAAAACGCGATTATGCTGCTACTGTTGTGGCGACTGCAAACGATAAAGACGGACTGAATTTGCTCGTCAACGGTTATGGCATTACCTCAAAAACCACCATAACAAAAGTTATGGCTCACCTGCCTTTGGCCTATCATAAAGGAAATCCTGAATCTGCTCTGGTAATTTGTTTCGGAATGGGAACTACGTACAGATCTCTTTTGAGCTGGGATATAAATGTTACGGCTGTAGAATTGGCTCCAGGCGTAGTAAGCGTTTTTCCTATATTTTACGAAGACGCTCAAAAAGTTTTGGATAACCCCAAAGGCAAAATAATTATAGACGACGGCAGAAGATTTCTTATGAGGACCCCGGAAAAGTTTGACGTTATAACTCTGGATCCTCCTCCTCCTCTACAGTCAGCGGGTTCAAGCCTTCTTTATTCAAGAGAATTTTATAAACTTGCGAAATTAAGATTAAAAGAAAACGGAATTTTACAGCAATGGATACCGGGTAATGATATTTATTATATCGCCTGTATGACAAAAGCCCTGAAAGAAGAATTTACTTATGTAAAAGCTTTCATATCAATGGAAGGTTTCGGTATTCATCTTATTGCTTCAATGTCTCCGTTAGATGAATTAACCCCGGAAGACATAGTCGCCAGACTGCCGCAAAAAGCCTCAGACGATTTAATTGAATGGCTGCCAAAACAGTTTGATGCCAAGATAATTTTTCATCTGATGAAAGAGGTATCGGTGGAATATATAATCGCTAAGGGAGAGATAATATACGGTAAAAATTTTGTCCTAACGGACAATACTCCGTATAATGAATATTATTTGTTGCTGAAATAAAAATTTGTAAACTAATAGTTCGGGAATCGCTATGAACGAAATAACGGAAAGATTAAACAAGCTTAGAAAAGAGAGAAATGCCGTAATTCTGGCGCACATTTATCAGTTGCCGGAAATACAGGATATTGCCGATTTTGTGGGAGACTCTTTGGATTTGAGCCGCAAAGCCGCACAGACCGGCGCCGACGTGATAGTTTTCTGCGGCGTTCATTTTATGGCTGAAACAGCGGCGATTTTGAGTCCTCAAAAAAAAGTTTTAATACCGGATACACACGCAGGATGTCCGATGGCGGACATGATTACCGCCGATAAACTCAGAGAGGAAAAGGCGAAATATAAAAAGCCTTTTGTCGTAGCTTACGTGAATACTTCGGCCGCAGTAAAAGCGGAGTGCGACATATGCTGCACTTCTTCTAACGCCGTCAACGTGGTAAAAAGCGTCAGGGATAAAGCCGCGGATTCGACGATAATTTTTGTTCCGGACAGAAATCTCGGCGCGTACGTGCAAAAGACGTCGGGTATTGAAATGGTTATATGGAACGGCTTTTGCCCTACTCATAACAATATGCTTCCGGAACATCTTTTAAAAGCCAAAGAGGAGCATCCTGATGCCGAGGTTTTGGTTCATCCCGAATGCAGGCCGGAGGTGGTGGCTTTGGCGGATTTCGCCATGTCAACCGGGCAGATGTGCAAACGCGCGCCGGTAAGTCCGAAGAAAGAGTTTATCATAGGCACGGAAACAGGTATTTTATATAAGCTGCGCAAAGAAAATCCGGATAAAACTTTTTATCCTCTCTCTTCCATAGCGGTTTGCCCGAATATGAAAAAGATCACTTTGGCCAAAGTGATCGACGTGCTTGAAAATATGAAAAACAGAGTTGTTGTTCCCGAAGATATAAGGGAAAAAGCTTACCTTCCGATAAAAAAAATGCTGGAAATCTCTTAAAGACAAAGTTCAAAGTGCAAAGTTTAAAGTTCAAATAACGGCTATAACGACAATTTTTTTTGAACTTTGCACTTTTCTAATTGCCGTTTATAAAGCCCCTGTATCCTTATAGTAATCCCACGCTGCCTTTGCAATCTCGCCGATTATGCGTTCGTTCGTCTCGTCGCTTTCTTTTGACCCGGTAATGAAAACCGCGATTGTAAAATGTCTGCCGTCCGGGAATTTAACTATTCCTATGTCGTTACAGGCGGACATCACGCCTTTTTCTCTTATGCCGGTTCCGGTTTTATGAGCGACGACGGCTTCCTGCGGCAGCAGCGCTTTTATTCTTTTGGGTCCGGTAACGGTTTTTGCAAGCATATCCCACAAAAGACTGTTGCTGCTTTCCATGAGAAGCTCACCGCCGTAAAATTTTTCCAAAAGCTTTGCCGCGGCCATAGGAGTGCTCCAGTTTGAGTACTGCGCCAGGGGAACGCGGCGCATCTTTTTTTCGGTTGCGGCTATATTTATGTTGTTGACGCCCGTGCTGCTTATATAATGGTTTACCTGAGTCGGGCCGCCGGCAAGTTTGAATAAAATATCCGAGGCATTGTTGTCGCTCTCGGTTATTGCGTAACGCAACAGCTCCCTGACGGGAATATAAGCTTTGCCGCCCGTGTATTTTTTCAACATCGGGCTGTAAGTGTCGGGATTCAAATCTTCGTCGGTCACGTATATGTCTTTATCGAGCGATATTTTTCCTTTATCCGTCATATCCAGAATAGCAAGCGCAAGGTGGAATTTGTATACGCTCTGCATCGGATACTGCGTATCGCCGTTGATTTCGACATATTTCCTGCCTTCTTCTGGTATTATCGCCACGCCTATTTTTGCGCGCTTGCCCTGTATTATATTCTCGATAGTTTTTTGGAGAGGGCTGTTCTGGGCATAGCAGGAAACGGCGCAGCACAAAAGAAGTGCGGCTAAAAACGGCATTTTTGTAAAGATTTTATTCATTTTAAGCTCCGCTTAAAGATTTTCATTTACCGGTATTATCGCCTGCTCCGCATTCTGACGCTGTATCTCTTCGGCAGTCTTAAATTTCTTCAGATGCAGAAGCGAAGGGAAAAGTCTCATCCAGAGAAAGGCTACGGCTATAGTGCCGAGCCCGCCCAGGATAACGGCGTTTACCGTGCCGAAAAGTGAAGCCGTAACGCCGGATTCAAACTCGCCGAGCTGGTTTGACGTTCCGATAAAAAGTTGATTTACCGAAGTGACGCGTCCTCTCAGATTATCCGGCGTTTCCGTCTGCACAAAAGTCTGGCGTATGACAACGCTTACCACATCCGAAGCTCCAAGGAGAAAGAGAGCGCCGAGCGACAGAATAAAAGATTTTGATATTGCAAAAATTAAAGTGGCAATACCGAAAATTATTACTGCGCCGAACATCTTGTGTCCGACTTTTTCTTTCAGCGGCTTTTTCGCAAGATAAGCGGAAACAAGAAGCGCGCCGGCCGCCGGAGCGGAGCGCAAAAGGCCGAGGCCCGAAGGCCCGACTTTTAAAATTGTGCTTGCATAAACCGGCAGCAGCGCCGTCGCTCCGCCGAGCAGCACGGCAAAAAGGTCAAGCGATATGGCGCCGAGTATCGCTTTTCTGCTTTTTATAAAGGATACGCCGGCAAAAAGCTCTTTTATGCCGGTTGATTTGTTTTTGATTCTTTTTGAAAGCGGTTTTACAAAGAGTATCATAGAGGCTGCTATCACGAGCAGTCCGCCTATAACCGAATACACGACGCCGACCCCTAAAGCGTAAAATATTCCGCCGAAAGCAGGGCCTATTATAACGGAGAACTGAAAAGCCGAAGTGGAGAGCGCTACGGCGCGCGGAAAAGATCTCGGGCTTACCACATTGGGAAGCAGCGACTGGGTGGACGGACCTTGCAGGGCGTTTGTAGCTCCGAAAAGAAACGCCAGCATCAGTATGCTCTCTTTTGTTATCCAGCCGTGATGGCTTCCGTACGCAAGAAATAAAACAGCCGCAGCTTCCGCCGCCTGGCTGAGCGCAATAATCATTTTGCGGCTGTACCTGTCCGCCATGTGCCCGGAAATGAGTATCAGCAGAAACATCGGAACGAACTGGCAAAGCCCTACAAGTCCGAGATAAAACGTAGATTTTGTCAGGGCGTATATCTGCCAGCCTATTGCCACGGCAAGCATCTGGTAGGCAAAAGCGGAAATCGCCCTGCAGGAGATGACTATAGCTGCGGATTTGTTTATGAAAATCGCGGAATTTTTAATTGAATTTATCATGGGTTTTATTAACGGCAATTACGAATTACAAATTACGAATTAACTGCAACGTCAAAACGCCACAGGCATCCTTAATTGTCTTTTAGCCGTAAGTCTTTGATTCGTAATTGTAGTTTACTCTTCCTCAAACGAAAACACAGTGAACGTAAATATATCCGCGGAGCCGTCTTTCCAGCAGTCGGGAGAAAGGCCTGCTTTTTGCGAGCAGAGTTCGCTTAAAAAATCTTCTTTTGTATTAAAATGTTCCCAGACCTGCGGCAGAAAAAGTCCGCTGCGGTTTCCTTTCCGTATAAGAACGCCGTGTTTGTCCCGTATTATCACGCCGGCATCTTTAATTTTTTGCATGGGCGAAAGCACGGAAATCTCTATTTTTGTGTCCGGAAGTTCGCTCTCTTCAAGCGGGAAAAACCTGGAGTCGTTGAGAGCCGCCGAAAGCGACATTCTTATCACGGCTTCGTAGAGCGGATATACGGCTTCGGTCGTCCCGACGCATCCTCTAAGCTCTCCGCCGCGCGTAAGGGTTACAAAAACAGCCGCAGGCTGCGAAAGCTCTTCGTCGGCGTCTATTGAAAAATCTATAACTTCCTGTTTTTTAAGATAGAGCGTTATCGCTTCCCTGGCAAGTTTCAAAAGCTCTTTCTGCGATTGTTTTGATATTGAAAATTCAGACACGCAGCCTCGTTACCACAAAAATTTTAACGGATCAAGCGCCTTATCGCCTTTTTTAATAGTGAAATGCAGATGCGGACCGGTCACTCTCCCGGTTGCTCCGCTCTTTGCTATCAGCTGCCCGGAATGCACTTTTTGTCCCACATGCACATTGTAGGAAGAGAGGTGTCCGTAGTGCGTAATGTAGCCGTTCTTGTGGTCTATGAAAACGGCCGTGCCGTAATGTCCCACGTCATGGCTTGCCAAGATCACTACTCCATCGGCCGCGGCTCCGACCCATGTCCCTATCGGAACGGCTAT
>Ga0123357_10001839_pt1 | contig 23020 bp, 26 predicted proteins | sample TergutEmb28metaG_FD_89873 | JGI IMG/M metagenome (GOLD analysis project Ga0123357, IMG submission 89873) | Embiratermes neotenicus P4 segment gut microbial communities from Petit-Saut dam, French Guiana - Emb289 P4 | ecosystem: Host-associated > Arthropoda: Insects > Digestive system > Gut ... | reverse complement strand
CGAAAAAAATAATTAGAAGCCCATATAATACCACCTAAAGCAAGTAAAACGCTAATCGTGTTGAGAATAATATTAAGCCGCCGTCTTTTGGGTTTAGTTTTTTGTTCATCCATAATTTATAAATTTCCACTTGCTTTCAATAATTGATAATAGGTATATATTGCATTGGTTTTAGCCGCCGTAAGTTGTAATTCCACATTGAGTTGAGTGGTGATTGCATCCAGCAAATCGGTTAAAATGGACAGTTGATTGAAATATTTATTGTTTTCAATGCGATAATTTTCTTTCGATTGAACCAAAGATTCTTGCAACACTTTTATCCGGTCTTCCGCCTCCTGATGTTTAAGATAAGCTGCTTTTATTTCCGTGCGGATAGCCTGTTTCTGTTGTTCCTGAAACAGTTCTTGCAGTTGTATCTGTTGTTTGGCGACATTCGTGTTATGTTTTATATCGAATAAAGCCGAAAGGTTATAAGACAGATTAAGCGTTACCCCCCACGTGTTAATAAACAAATCTTCAACAGGGATGAGATACGGAATCGGACGAGTGAGACCTACGCCTGCCCCCAAAGAGAGAGACGGCAAATAGTCGGCTTTCGCCATTTTTAAAGTGTTTTGAGCCAATGAAATATTTGTTTGCGCTATTTTCAGACCGGGATGTTGCCTGTAGGCTTGATCAACATACTCATTCACCGGTTGAATTTTCATATAAGACGTTAAAAATGACGAATCGGGTTGAATAAGAGTTGTTTCATCCATTCCCAACACAATAGTCAGTTGCTGAGATACTAATGCAATGTCATTTTCTGTCTCCCTGTATGCCAAGTCGAAATTATTTAACAACAGTTTGCTGCGCAAGACATCGTTAGTGGTAACAACACCTTGCTCTTTCATTTTTTCTATATCGTGTAATCTTTTTTTGGCTTGTTCAATATTCTGGGCGTAAACATCGCGCTTTTTATACAGATTGAACAAATCTAAATATTTACCGATAAGCCAAAGTCGCAAGTCCGATTTATCGTTTTGGAGAGACAGTTGTGCAATTTCTTTTTCCAACTCGCTTCTTTTTATCTCGTTACGAATGCGTCCGCCTTCGTAAAGCGGTTGTCGAGCCGCAACCCTATAATCTTGTTCCCACTTGGGAATCGGATCACGTTCCAAAAATGACAGGTCGGGATTCAATATAACGGGAGTTCCCACATAGCCGAGCGAGCCTTCAACGCCAATATGAGGCAATTGTTTATTTTTAGCAAGCAATGTTTTTTCGCTTGAAATTTGAGTTTTGACAATTGATGCTTGAATAGCAACACTATTTTGTATTCCTCTGTCGAACAATTCTTCGACGGAGAGCGTATAAGTTATTTGCGCGGAGAGCGATAGTTCGAATAGAAAACAGAGAGTGATGTATATGATGCTCTTTTTCACTTCTTTACTTGAATATTTGGCCGCAAAGGTACAAAAAATATCAATACATTATATTATCTTTCTCCTGGTTTAACTGAGTGGATATTAAAGGGTGCAAGATAAAGCTATTTGAATTATTTTTTCAAAAACAAAATCCAATCCCAATCGGCAGGATCGCCAACTCCAACACTCGGAGTATAAAGAAATAATTGTACCTTTTGTTGAGGATTTGCGTGAAGATATTCCCTTACTTTTACCAAACTTTGAACAGATGACCAAATTGGTTCATAACCGGTTTCAGGATAAAATGAAGATTCGGGAAAAAGATTTTCAAATCCATTGGCAGGAAAAACATAATCGTCAGTAAGAACACGATCAAAATTATTTGCCGACAGCAAGTCTGTTGGAAAGTATATTTTTCCACAACCCATCCAAACGATTGTTCCGTAAAATAGCATTTCGTTGATTTCGGAATAAAACAATTTGATATACCCAAAGTCGCCCGGACTGAGATAGTCCGTTGTTATCGTAAAACTGTTTGGAGCATTATCAAATGAATATTCATAACCGCCTTCAAATGTGTTGGTTAAGAAGTCTACTTTCAACATCAAAACATTGCCATCGCTACCACAGCTTCCACTTTCATCTGTAACTGTAAAAGTTATAGGAGCATCGGAAGGTATTTTATCAACTACTTTCATTACCATAAGCGGAACAGCTCTAAAGCACATAACATCAGAATTATGATAAACAAACACGTCCCAACGATAACCATTAGTAGTGGAAAAAGCCGATTTAATATCGCAAATTTGGCAGGCGCTTCCGTATGTAATCAATACGCTTTGAGTTGTAAAATCAATTGTATAAGGAATTTCCGAGTTAGCAAAATAGGGGTGTTGATGCATCTCATCATAACTGTTTACAACAAAAACCTTATTGTATTCCAAATTCGGAACATCTATCCATGCCCAAAATTCCGTAGAAAGAGGATTTTTACAAGAAGTCCAAACTTCTTCTTCATTAATAATAATGCTATTAATGTCACTTTCTGAAATCCCTTGAATTGTATAGGAAACATCAGTATGACAGATACACCTCGTGTTATGCGGATCTCCTTTTTCAGTAATATTCAAAACACCGTTTTTTAATGTGTAATTAACCAAAACGGTATCGAAATCGCAAGTAACTGCCAAGCCATAATGTGTGATATGAACGCCTGCAGCAGTAAATTCAACAACAACATTATTGCCGTTTGTTTCTGCTTTTAACGTTTGATTGTCATTACATTCGGTAAACATGACTTTGCTTATGCCTGTTGATGGTGTTTCTTCATGGTTACCATCAGATTCAGATGTACTGCACCCTGCCATTGCTGTCAATAACCCACAGCAGAACAAAATTTTAAAAATTGTTGTCTTCATACTTTTGTTTGTGAAATTGTTTTTATTTACTCTTTTTTTGCTCTCATGCTGTCCTCCCGTTAAGTGTAGCTTGTTGTGCGTTGTGCTCGGCAAAAGCTCTGCTTTTGTCGTTGCTGAAAGCAAGTCTCTGACTTGCATAATTACAAAGCGGAGCTTTATTTTTAACACGTAGTCAGAGACTACGCCGAGCGCTAAACGCTTATTTTCAGCACACTACGCCAATCAAGGGTCTAATTCTTCTGAAATGGCGGACAAAATGTCCTTTTTTAATGTTACCTTATCCATATTGTGGTGATAGTAATAATTATAGAAGACAAAGGTATGATTTTTTTTGTCCATGTGCAATTTGTCATACACCCTTTAATAATTTACCACTTTGCCGTTTATTAAGATTTGTTTTTTTAACTTTGCGCAATTAATGAAGCTGTCTCAAAATACAAATGAATATCATAAGAAAATTTTGGAAATTAATATATCACAATATCTTGGGGTGGAAGAGTGATTTACATGTTGAGATTCCTAAAAAATGTGTGGTTTGCGTAGCGCCGCATACAAGTAATTGGGACTTTATCATTGGTAAGATATTTTATTCGTCTCTGGGCGGAAAAATTCATTTCTTGATGAAAAAAGAATGGTTTTTCTTTCCTCTCGGTTATATTTTCAAAGCAATGGGCGGTGTTCCTGTCGACCGAAAAAACAAAGATTTTTCCCTTACGGAGCAAATGATTGAACGGTTCAACCGGAGCAAAGAATTCCGGTTGGCCATATCTCCCGAAGGTACGCGTAAAAAAATTGACCGGTGGAAAACAGGATTTTATTATATTGCTTTAGGAGCAAAAGTGCCTATTTCGTTGGCTCATATTGATTATGGGAAAAAAGAAATAGGTCTTTCCCTTAATTTTCTTCCGACCGGTAATGCAGACGTCGATATGGAGAAAATTAAAAATTATTATATCGGGTTCGAAGGAAAATATCCGGAACAATTTAGTCTTTAAATGATCAATGGAAAATAATTTGCGCATTTCCCTCGTACAGGGTGATATTGCATGGGAAAATAAATTTGTAAACTTGGATAAATATCAATATCTATTGAGTAAACTTTCAGGGAATACCGATTTGGCAGTACTTCCGGAAATGTTTTCTACCGGATTTTCTATGCAGTGCCGTCACCTGGCCGAAACGAATGAGGGAGAAACAATTCGCATGGTAAAAGAGTGGGCAGCCGGTTTTGAATTTGCTGTTGCCGGTAGTTTTTTAGCGAAAGATGAGCATGGTCGTATCTTCAACCGGGGATTTTTTGTGACGCCTGAAGGTGAAGCTTACTTTTATAATAAGCGCCATTTATTTAGAATAGGAAATGAGCATGATTTTTTTATTCAAGGGGAAAAGCAATTGATTGTTCCCTATAAAGGTTGGAATATCAATCTTATCATTTGTTACGACCTGAGGTTTCCTGTTTGGTGCCGCAATGCCGCTAATGCTTATGATTTAATGATTTGTACTGCCAATTGGCCGGAAGCAAGAAATTCTGTTTGGGAAACATTGCTTAAGGCCCGGGCGATAGAAAATCTGGCGTATGTGTGTGGTGTGAATAGAGTAGGGGAAGATGGCAATGGATTGAAACACAAAGGAAATTCCTTATTGATTAATTTTAGAGGTGAAGTGTTATCAGAATATATGCCGGATAAAATAGCTGTCAATACTTATTCAATTGGTAAAGAACGATTGGACGAGTTCCGGCAGAAATTTCCGGTATGGAAAGATGCTGATAAATTCAATATTTTTTGAAGGGTTATTTTCTTTTTATGATATTTTCCGATATGTTAGGAAGAAAAACAGCTAAGCATCCAAGCAGAGGCAAGAATGCGCAAATTGCATATACCGTATCGATGCCCCATCTGTCGGCAAAACTTCCCAAAACAGCGGCGCCAAGACCTCCCATACCAAAAGAGAATCCATAGAAAAGTCCCGATATCATCCCAAATTTTCCAGGAATCAGTTCTTGGGCAAAAACCAAAATGGCAGGGAAAGCCGATGATAAAATCAGTCCGATAAGAATAGTCAATACTCCTGTCCAGAACAGGTTGGCATACGGAAGTATCAATGTAAACGGGGCTACTCCCAAAATAGAGAACCAGATAACACGCTTGCGTCCGATTCTGTCGCCGACAGGCCCTCCTATCAATGTTCCGACCGCTACAGAAAACAGGAACAAAAAAAGCATATATTGGGCGTGCTGCGTACCTATTTGAAATTTGTGGAACAGATAGAACATATAAAAAGTGTTGATACTGCTCAAATAGAAATTTTTTGAAAACACCAATATCAATAAAATAATGACTGTTTGAACGATTTTTCGATGGGAAAGCTGCTTTTCACGATGAACTTCGTGTTGCGCTTTTTGGAAAGAAGAAACACGGCCGCGATACCAAAACCCAACCTGCAACAGCACAATCATTGCCAGCAATGCAGCCGGCGAAAACCAACCGACATGGTTTTGTCCGTGAGGAATCACAATCCAGGCAGCCAACAATGGCCCCATTGCCGCTCCTGTGTTTCCGCCTACCTGAAAAATAGATTGAGCCAATCCGAACTGGCCTCCCGATGCAATGCGCGACACCCGCGCCGCTTCGGGATGAAAAATAGACGAACCCATGCCCACCATCATTGCTGCTATCAACAGGAAAGGATAACTTCCGGCAAAAGCCAACATAAAAATACCGCTCAACGTACAGGTCATACCGAATACCAACGAAAACGGCTTGGGATGTTTGTCGGTGTAAATACCCACAATGGGCTGAAGAAGAGATGCTGTGATTTGATACGAAAGCGTTATTAATCCTATCTGAACAAAATTAAGATGGAAATTGGCTTTCAACATAGGATATACAGCCAAAATAAGCGATTGCATCATATCGTTTAAAAAATGAGAAAAACTGATAGATGCTAATACCTTATATTGTGGGCGAATGGTAGAGTGAACTTTTTCAACCGGCATAGGACTTACATAAATAAAATTTGGCAAAGATACAAGGAAAAGATAAATTTGCCGTCGAATTGTTTCAAAATATGTTGGAGATTTAAAAAATTATCCGGCATCACCCAATTGCCTCTCTAACTTCCATGATTAACGCATTTAATTTCTGCGGAGAAAAAGCGTACCTGCATAAGCAATATCTTTAAGGAATAGAAAAAATCACATTATTAGTACCAATAATGTGATTTTTTGTATATTTGCTGCCAAATATAAATCGGAAATGTTATGCAAAGAAAATTATTACAAGAATTATTAGTGTGGAAAAGCAACGAAAAACGCAAACCACTGCTATTAGAGGGTGCACGGCAAGTGGGTAAAACCTATTTGCTCGAAACACTTTTTGGAAAGGCATATTACAACAATGTAATCCGTGTGAATTTTGAAGAAGCCGACTCTGAACTACTTGCGTTGTTTGACGGAAATATCGAACCACAACGCATTGTTAACTATCTGTCGTTAAAGTATAATGTCTCCATAAACCCCAATAATACACTCATTATTTTCGATGAAATTCAGGAATCGCCTCGTGCTTTAACTTCTTTGAAGTATTTTGCCGAAGATGCACCCGAATACCATATTGCCGCCACCGGCAGTTTGCTCGGTATTGACTTGCATAGCGGCACCTCTTTCCCTGTTGGCAAAGTCGATAGATTACGATTGTATCCGATGGATTTGGAAGAATTTTATTGGACTTTCAATATGCAAAATCAAACCAATGAGGCGCACGAAGCAATAGAAAATTTACGCTGTCCGCTTATTGCAAGCGGTTTTAGAGATATTTTTCAGCAATATTTAGCCGTTGGCGGTATGCCTGCCGCCGTTAATGAATGGGTTGAAAGCAAAAATATCAACCACGTAGAACTGATTTTAAAAAATATTCTTGCCGACTATAAAGATGATTTCAGTAAACATACTACCAATGCCGAATCTCGCAAGATTGCCAACCTTTGGCGCAGTATTCCACAACAATTTGCCAAAGAAAATCATAAATTCACTTACAAAACCATTGAGCCGTCGGCACGGGGTCGCGATTATGCTTTTGCACTCGACTGGCTGCTCGATGCAGGATTGATTTACAAAATCAACCTCACTGCGCACGGCGATAAACTGCCGTTATCGTTTTATGCCGACAACACTGATTTTAAGATTTACACACTTGATGTCGGTTTGTTACGGCAGTTGGCAGGTTTGTCTGTGTCGATAGTTATTGGCGACAACAATATTTGGTCTAACTTTGGCGGCGCATTTGCCGAACAGTTTGTATTACAACAACTTCGCTCGCTGGGTTTAGACGAAGCGTATTATTGGGCAGGCAACGCTGATAATCCTACACAACCCAAAGGCAAAAGCGAACTTGATTTTGTGGTTTCAACAGACAATATAATTATTCCCATAGAAGTAAAATCAGGCGAACGTGTAAAGGGACAAAGTTTGCGGGTGTTTCGCAACAAATATAAACCCGAATTAAATATTAGATTTTCTCTGAAAGGATTGGAATATAACGAGGGATTACTTAACATTCCACTGTATTACTCGTTTCTTTTCAATGATTTGATTGCACAAAAGGACAGTTTATCAACTTCGTTGTTTGCGGTTAAGAAAACCCAAACTGAATATCCCAATTAAATCAGCTGCATCACATAAATATCTTCAAATCCGTTGTTTGTTTTGATCCATTCTTTTAAACAGGCAGTATTTGAATAGCCTGCTTTAGAAAACAACTTCAAACTGATTTCGTTTTGTTTTGGAACATGAGCGTATAATTGCCTGACCAGTAAAAAGTCGAACGCATAATCTTTCATTAAATCCAACGCCTGTTTTCCAATGCCTTTTCCTCTGTAAGCAGAATCGATTAGAATGCCTATGCCTGCTCTAAGATTTACAGGGTCAAAATCATATAAATCTATTGTTCCTGCGGGATCGTTATTTTCTTTCCATATAATCATTAACCGCAATTGCCGGGATTGAAAAATATCAAGCCTTGAATCTGCAATGTATTCTTTAAGAGCATATTTGGAATATGGTGCAATGGTAGCGCCACATTTCCACAAATCTGCATCATTTTCCCATTTGTAAAGAATATCCAAATCTTCCGGTTCGAGCGCCCTTAGTTTGATAAGGTCATTTTCAAGATAAGCCATTATATTCTTTGTCGACATTGGTTTGCACATCACCTGCAGCAATTAAAATCTTTGTTTCAGGGTGGTAAATGTGATAAATTGTAGATTTATGCTTGTTATTTGATAAACTGCGAATAATTTCTTCATAAGTCATATCATCTGTAGAAAAAACACTGTGATTGAGCTTGGGAGAAATTTTTTGTTTTCGCGGGAGATGTATTAATTTATTCAAAGCGGAAATTCCGGCTGTACTGTAAATAGCCATATAGATAAAACCGGCATATAATTTCTGATAACCAGGGTAATGCTTTTGAAAGAAAATAATCATTGCCTGATAAAAAGTCTTTACATAACGAACATCCTTTTTTGTGCTTTCTCCTTTGTAATGTATTATTGGTTCGGGGAAATAATAATTTTTATAACCACCCGACGTTATCCTGTAAGAGAGATCAATATCTTCTCCATACATAAAAAAAGAATCATCAAGGAGACCTATTTTATCCAATACGGTTTTTCTTAGCAACATAAAAGCTCCGGCCAAAACATCTACTTCATGGATTTCATTTTCATTCAGATACCGGAGATGATATTTGGCAAACAGGGATGATTTAGGAAATAATTTTGACAGTCCGGATATTTTACAAAACGAATTCCATGGAGAAGGAAATCCCCGTTTCGATTCGGGCAGGAAGTTTCCACACCCGTCGATCATTTTTACGCCTAATGCTCCTGCTATCGGATGTTCATCCATAAAACGGCAAACATTAAAAAGCGAATGTTCCCCGATTACAGTATCGGGATTAAGTAGCAAAATATACTCTCCTTTAGCTAATTCGATCGCCTGATTATTTGCTTTGGAGAATCCCGGATTATTTTTGTTAGTAATAAATGTTATTTCCGGAAAAAGATTTGTCAGATAGGGTATGGAATTGTCGGAAGAATTATTATCAACTACAAAGATTTCCGTATCAATGTATTCCGATGCTTTTAATACGGAACGCAGACATTGCTCCAAAAAGTATTTAACATTGTAGTTGACAATAATAACCGATAATTTCATTTTTAATAACTATTGCCTTTCGCTTTGTCGATGGCTTCTCCCATTCTCAGAAAAAAGTTTTTCTTTTTTGTTCTGCGAGGATATTCTTCTTCGGCGGTCATAAGCGCTTCAAAATTGTAAAGAGAAGTCCCTCCGGCTTTGATAAGTTTATAAATCACGCCCCATTCAGGTAAGCCTCCAAGATTTTTGTCATCAATAAAAACATCAGCATTGATTTTTCTCGGGGTGGGAATATCTTCCTCCGGAAAATTTTTATTGGCTGCGTAAAATTTTAAACCCTTGCTTTCGCAGTAATCAAGCGCTTCCTGTAGCAAGGCGCCTTCCCTTACTGTCCAAAGAATCAGCCGGAAATCTTTTTCTTGTTGCAACAATTTTAATGTGTCGATCGCAAATGGAATTGGTTTTCCTATTTTGGGATATTCATGCTCCACAATAGTTCCATCAAAGTCTACTGCAATAATCATAATTTATATTTAAAAGTTAATAATCTATTTTACTCTACAGATAATCAGGGGTTTTTGAACGAATCGGTAAATATCGTTCTGTTCAAAATAGAACGCCCCAACGTTATCTCATCTGCGTATTCAATTTCATCTCCTACCGAAATTCCCCTGGCGATAATACTTATTTTTACGTTCGTTTCAGATAATTTTCTGTAGATATAAAAATTTGTAGTATCTCCTTCCATCGTAGTACTTAAGGCCAAAATGATTTCGTCTATACCTCCTTTTTTTACCCTTTCAACCAAACTTTCGATTTGCAGATCTCCGGGGCCAATTCCATCCATAGGAGAAATGATTCCGCCTAATACGTGGTAAAGGCCTTTAAACTGATTAGTGTTTTCAATAGCCATTACTTCTTTAATGTTTTCCACGACACAAACCAACGATTTATCCCTGAAAGGATTGGCGCAGATACTACAAGCATCTTCATCACAAATATTATGGCAAACATTACAATATTTAATATTATTACGTAAATCAATTACCGCATTACCAAAAACTTCTACTTCAGCAGACGTTTTTTTTAGTAAATGCAGCGTCAGTCTTAAAGCCGTTTTTTGACCGATACCGGGCAACTTTGAAAATTCATTTACTGCATTTTCCAAAAGAACTGAAGGATATTTCTGTGTCATTTCAAAGCTACAAAATAACTGAATTGCAAAAGTAATTCATTTAGCGATTGTTTGCAAATCTTTTTTCAGGGATAAAGCTTTTATTACTTTGTGTTGGTACTTAAAATCAAAACCATTATTTTTGTGCTTCTAAAAAAGAAGTGAATATGGAAAAGAAAGAAGAGTTGACAGGATTGCCGGAGAATGCTTATAGGGAATTAAAATCCGGGGAAGAATATAAACCGGTGATGTCTCCGTTTAAAAAATATCCTGAAGTAACGACGTGGTCGGTCATTTGGGGATTATTAATGGCCGTATTATTTTCGGCTGCTGCCGCTTATTTAGGATTAAAAGTAGGGCAAGTATTCGAAGCGGCGATTCCTATTGCTATTATAGCAGTCGGACTTTCGAGCGCTTTTAAGCGAAAAAACGCTTTAGGTGAAAATGTTATTATTCAATCTATAGGCGCCAGTTCGGGATTAATTGTCGCAGGCGCTATTTTTACATTGCCGGCATTGTATATCCTGCAAGCTAAATATCCTGAATTGACTGTTAATTTTTGGCAAGTATTTTTTAGTTCTTTGCTTGGAGGCGTGTTAGGCATATTGTTTTTAATTCCTTTCCGTAAGTATTTTGTTGCCGATATGCACGGAAAATTTCCTTTTCCTGAGGCAACCGCTACTACCCAAGTTTTGATTTCGGGAGAAAAAAGCGGAAATCAAGCCAAACTGCTTATTATTGCCGGTTTGGTGGGAGGCTTATTTGATTTCTGCGTAACTACATTCGGATGGTTGCATGAAACCCTTTCTTCCCGGATGATTGAATCGGGAGCTGTTTTGGCCGATAAATTCAAAGCTGTATTCAAAGTAAATACCAGCGCTGCGATTTTAGGTCTTGGGTACATTGTCGGATTAAAATATTCGACAGTTATTTGCGCAGGTTCATTATTGGTTTGGTTCATTATTATTCCATTGATGTCGGGTTTACTTGGAGATCACGTATTGAGCCAATGGAATCCCGATATTATTTCTACGATTGGTTCGATGTCTGCTGAAGATATTTTCAGAAATTATGCCCGCCATATCGGTATCGGAGGAATTGCGATGGCCGGAATTATTGGTATTATCAAATCACGAAGTATTATTAAAGGAGCTGTAGGTTTGGCAGCTAAGGAATTTAAAGGAAAAGGAAGCGCCAAGACTGAGAATACGCTCAGAACACAACTTGATTTACCGATGAAATTTATTTCCATTGCAAGTATTGTTACACTATTTTTGATTTTTGTATTTTTCTATTTTGGAGTAATCAATAACCTTTTTTACGCTTTGATAGGCTTGGCGCTCGTAACAGTTATTGCTTTTCTCTTTACTACTGTTGCAGCAAACGCCATTGCTATTGTGGGTACAAATCCTGTATCGGGAATGACTTTAATGACTTTGATTTTGGCTTCGGTTGTTTTGGTTGCCGTTGGATTAAAAGGAACAGAAGGAATGTTAACCGCTTTAATTATGGGAGGAGTTGTTTGTACGGCTCTTGCAATGGCCGGAGGATTTATTACCGACTTAAAAATCGGGTATTGGTTAGGTTCAACTCCGGCAAAACAGGAAGGCTGGAAATTTTTGGGTATAATCGTTTCTTCCGCCACTGTTGGTGGAGTGATTATGATTTTGAACCAAACGTATGGATTTACGAGCAATGAGTTGGCGGCTCCTCAAGCTAATGCGATGGCGGCAGTCATAGAACCCTTGATGTCGGGGACCGGCGCTCCATGGTTATTGTATGGTATTGGCGCCTTATTAGCAATTGTGCTCACATGGATGAAAGTTCCGGCTTTAGCCTTTGCTTTAGGAATGTTTATCCCGCTGGATTTGAATATGCCACTGCTTATCGGAGGCGCCGTCAGTTGGTTTGTCAGTACTCGCACTAACGACAAAGAATTAAATAACAGGCGATTAGAAAAAGGAACATTATTAGCTTCCGGTTTCATTGCCGGAGGCGCTTTGATGGGAGTAGTGAGCGCCGCCATTCGTTTCGGAGGGTTCAACTTTATCCAAGAAGAATGGTTGAAAAATCCCGCTTCCGAAATTTTCACTTTGATTGCTTATATATGCTTGATAACGTATTTGATAGCAAATAGCGTGAAGGAAAAAGCGAAATAAATTTGAGGCGAATATGATGAGTAACCGGAAATCCTGGTTTTGGGTTCCAAGCCTTTATTTTATAGAAGGGCTTCCTTATACATTGGTGATAAACATTTCTGTTATCATGTATACAAAACTTGAAATTTCCAATGCCGAGATGGCTTTTTATACGAGTTGGTTATATTTCCCGTGGGTTATCAAACCATTGTGGAGCCCATTTGTCGATTTGCTGAAAAGCAAAAGATGGTGGATTATCATGACGCAATTCTTCTTCGGCGCTTGTATGGCCGGATTGGCATTTACCATTCCTACAAGCTTTTTCTTTCAATCTACCTTGGCATTCTTTTGGCTCTTGGCTTTCAGTTCCGCGACACATGATATTGCTGCAGATGGTTTTTATATGTTCGGGCTAAAAGAAGAGGAGCAAGCATTTTTTATCGGTATAAGAACTACAGCTTATCGTTTGGCTATGATTTTTGGACAGGGATTTTTGGTTGTGCTGGCCGGATATGTCGAAAAGACGACTAATGATATACGACTTTCCTGGTCTGTTGTTTTCTTTATTTCAGCATTTATTTTAATTGCAGGAGCGATTTATCATCAATTTGCTTTGCCTCGTCCAACGTCGGATGTTTCCGATTCAGAGCAATCTTTTTCATCTATTATGGCCGGATTTTCCCGGACTTTCTCAGATTTTTTCTCGAAAAAAGGGATTGGGTTAGCTCTCTTTTTTATTCTGACTTATCGCCTTTCGGAATCCCAATTGCTAAAGTTGGCTTCTCCTTTTTTGTTGGATAAGAGAATGGACGGAGGTTTAGGCTTAACTACAGAGAAGTTTGGATTGTTGTATGGAACTTTGGGGCCTTGCGCTTTGATATTGGGCGGAATTTTAGGAGGAATTGCCATTTCGAAGAACGGATTGAAAAAGTGGCTTTGGCCTATGGCTTTATCTTTATCATTGCCGCATTTGGCATACGTATATCTTTCCTCTGTTCTTCCGGAAAGCGTGTATTTGATAGGATTTTGCGTGGTCTTGGAGCAATTCGGATATGGTTTTGGATTGACGGCTTTTACTATGTATTTAATCAGGATTAGTGAAGGAAAATACAAAACTTCTCATTATGCTTTCGGCACAGGATTTATGGCATTGGGAATGATGCTCCCCGGCATGGTTTCCGGTTGGATACAAGGGCAAATTGGTTATCAGATGTTTTTTGTGTGGGTGATGATATGTTCTATTCCCGGATTTATTGCAACAGCATTGGTCGCTAAAAAGTTGGATTCTTAGCGCCTTTGATTTATTCTTGTAATATCCCTTTCCCCTGGCGAATAATTTCAGCTTCTCCTTCCGTACAATTGACGATGGTAGAGGGTTCTAAATAGCCATAGCCGCCGTCGATAACAACATCGACTGTATTTTCATATTTTTCGTGTATCAATTCGGGGTCGGTGGAATATTCCAATATTTCGTCGTCGTCGTGAAGGGAAGTCGTCAGGATGGGATTTCCAAGTTCTTTAACCAAAGTTCGTATGATATTGTTATCAGGGATACGTATGCCGACTTCTTTTCTGTTTTTGTAGATTTTTGGGAGATTAGTAGTTGCATTCAGGATAAAAGTAAATGGGCCGGGCAGGTTTTTTTTCATCAATTTGAAGGTGGCATTATCCACTTTGGCATATTCGCTGATATTACTTAAATCGTAACAAATAATAGAAAGATTGGTTTTTTGCGGATTGATATTTTTTATTTTGCAAATTTTCTCTATTGCTCTGACATTTAAAGCATCGCATCCCATAGCATAAACAGTATCGGTGGGATAGATAACGATCCCTCCATCTTGCAAAATCCGGATAATCTTTTCAATTTCCCGGATATTGGGATTTTGTTCGTAGAGACGTAATAACATAATATAGGAAGTGGGAGATGGGGTTTTTATTGACGAAAAATGCTATAAATTGAGTGCAAATATAAATAAACTTTATCAAGAAAAATTACGATTTCTGAAATGAATTTTGTTAAGTTTAGTATTGAAACAATTGAAAATTATATTGAAGTGATTTAGACTTATATTTAAATGCGAACAAATGTTTATAAATGTGATTTAAATACTAAAAAAGTGAAGGGAACGTTTTTGTATAAAGCAAAAACAGATAAACATTCCCTTCTATGTACCAGGTACTCGACAAAGATACAATAAAAACAGAAATACAGCCTTATTTGCCTCTGTTTTGTTTTTATTTTAAATATTCGTATTTTTGTACATGAAATTAGTAAAATAGTTAAATTATGCTGAATAGAATGCAAGTATTTAACACAGTAGAAAAATTACCCGAACAGTTTTCCATTGACCAACTTATTGATAAACTTATATTTATTGATAAAGTTGAAATAGGTCTTAAACAATCAATATTGGGAAATGTAAATACTAAAGAACAAGCTAAACAAAAATTGTCCAAATGGTTGAAATAAAATGGACAGATTTTGCTATTGAGAACTTAAATGATATAGGCAACTATATTGAAAAAGATAGTTTTCGATATGCTGAAATTGTTGTCAATTCTCTTTTTGATTCAACTGATATTTTGGAACAACACCCATTCATAGGTCGCATGGTTCCCGAGTTTAATGATAAAAATATACGGGAATTGATACGTGGCAACTATCGTATTGTTTATAAAGTGCTGAATGAAAATCGGATAGATATTATAACAATTCATCATTCAGCTCGATTACTCAACAATTTGCCTAATGTTTGAAAATTTCCTAATAACGACCACGATAACAATTCAAACATAAATAGAGTTTTCCTAAGTTTATACCTCCAATAGTCGCTCCCGGACCTGCGTAAACGGTATCGTTGCGATGACAATTACGACATTCTTCATGTGATTTACACGCTTTGTTTATAAATTTTTCAACTTCAACCGTAGTCATATCACATTCAAGTAGCCTGTGTCTTACTCCATTTTGATACTCATAAGGAATCGTCCTTGCAGGACTTTGGATGAGAGCATGGCATCTTCTGCCCGTAGATTATACCTACGGTTAATAAAGTGCTGTCCCTGCGGGACGTTTGGGTATAATATCCGGTAATCATATATTATTTATAGTACAAATACGGCAATTTCGAGATTTGACTCTGAACGGAGGTTTAAATCGCAACTCCGCTATCGCTCCGCTGCGGTTAAACCCTAATTGTTAACTGCTGGGCATTGTTTAGGCTTTAAAACCTTATTTGATACAACAATTTTTCTTTTCTCTATCATATTCATCAACGATAAATTCACTACTTTCAGCCCATAAAAGATTATCGGTTTGTTGCAATATTCGATAAGTGTCGGAGGCGAGAAATTCGGCGAATACCGTATCAAAATCTCTGTCTTCACGTTCTGACAAAATATTGATAATATGTTCTATTTTGAACATCATGTCTATCGTAATATCCTGTCCTTTATATGAATATTTAGTTTCCATAAGCCGTTTTGTTTATCAGTTGTAAGCAGACTAACGCTTTTTCGGTATGAATAGAAAATTGGTCGTTCAGTTTGTTGCTTCGCAATTTCTTCATAGCTTCTTTAGTAGAATAAATACCTTCTACAAATAGTGCAAGTGTTCGATTGGTTCTGTCGTTTGCCACTGCACCCCGAACAATGTCGAAATTGTGTTGTATGCCTCCACCTATTCGATTATCCCGAATAAAATTTAGCCAATCCTCCGATATGCCATTAAATTGTTTTATGTTCAAATCTTTTTTTATTTCAAACTCAAATTCATAAACAAAAATTCCATCGCCGCCGAAACGAGCGAATAAAGTTTCTCCCCAATCTTTAGCCTGACTTTGCAGAGTTGTCAAATAAAATCCTTTGCCAAAATCGCGTTTGTCTTTTGCTTTTGACAAATCAACAGAAGAAAAATCGCAATTTGTTCCGTGATAAAGAGTTAATTTAGTTTCCATTCTGTTTCCTTTTAATAATATCATCGGCAAAATAAAAACTTTCTTCAAGAGGTTGTGTATGTAATGCGTTGTAATGTTGACGTATTAACGCAGTTACATCATACTGACGAAAAAGCATTAATGATTTTATCGTCGGGATTCCGTATTTTTGAGCATACTGTTCAACGGCAGCTACTAACATTAAATTTTCATCTCGTTGTTGTATCATAATTCAGAGCATTTTATTTTCAATTTACGAATGTACAATTATTTTTCTATTTTTCTTTGTTTCACGTTCCCATTTAACATTTTCCCTATTTTCTAATAACAATTTTCTTACTTACCGGCATTCCGTCCACATAAATCCGGACAAGATAAAATCCGTTTGCCAAGCTCGAAACATCTAATTTTTCTATTGGATTATCATTTATCAAAACACAAATTCCAGATTGATTATAGATTTTTATTTTTTCAACCGGAGATTCGGATTGAATAAAAAGGTGTCCAAAATGTTGACCGGTTTCGTTCAACTGCGTTTTCATTGTTCGTGCTACGCACGCAACGAAAACTTAGTTATTAGGTGCTGGTGTTTAATGTTTTTTCAATGTCTTCTATCATAATCGCTATTGAGTGAATGAAAATACAAAAGAGATTAGATGCATTCCGCCTTTGATTGTTTCATTTTCAAAAGAAGTTTTGTGATTATACATAAATTGGTATTCCAATCCAATTACCTCTCCTCTCCAAGATATATATTTTAGTCCAATATTTGCACCATAATTAAACACCGCTTTAGTTTCACTTTTCAGAGGTAATGGTAATGGCTCTTGACCTAAAGGTATGTAGCCTGTTTTACCATTAGCACGATATTCATATCCATCGAAAATACCCAATATCGTTGTACCAATCGACGGACCAAAATGAAAAAAATAGTGATAGTGGTCAAAGTAAAAAAACACATCATAATTTAGTGAAACAGGTATAAATGCACAGTCTCTATGTCTTATTCTAATTCCATCATCATAAATATTCCAATTCCCATCCTTATCAGAAAAAATTCCATAATTAAATGTACCATCTTTCGTACTTCTTAAATTCCCCCCTACAAAATAATATCCTAAGTCTAAGTGTAGATATGTTTCCCGAATAGGGATTATTGGAATATTTACTTTTAATCCAAAAGAAGACACTAAATTTTTATCATAAGGGAATAAAATGACACTTGGACCAAAACCAAAAAAATCTTTATATTCTCTAAGTTCTTTGTGTTCCCAAGTGTATTCCCAAGGGATCCACGCTTTTACTTGTGTTGTATGAAACACAAGTAATAAACAAATAATTAAAGCAACTTTACTATTTCTCATAATGTTTATATTTTATCGTTATTTCACTTATGAAACATCACATTATTAAGTGTAATCTCTTGGCTATAAGGAGTCCAATCTTTACCGGGACGAATAGATTTTATAAACAGCATATCAACATCTTTTAAATCTAATATATAGTTGTCGCCTGTCTGTTGTATTGGATATACTCTTTTGGAATCTGCCTCTATATATACACAGTCTTCTATTTCAAGCTCATCATATTTATCACGAAATGTAAAACTTAACGAAGTAAAATTGCCATTAAGTGATATTCTACAGGTTTCATTGTACCATCCATCAAGTCGTATTGTATTTGTCATACTTCTTTCTTCTGTTGTTTCTTCACAGGCGGTGCACAGAATTAAACAAAATATGATAAAAGTTAAACTATTTACTATAGGTCTCATATCGCAAACAAATTATATGAATTTTCCCTACTCATTTGGCTTTTCGGACTTGCCTCGTTTTTTGAAATGGTCTCTGTTTCCATTGCACCGCAGTGTTTAATTTGTGTGAAATTTCGCAACATTTCTTCTAATTTTATTTCTGTTCTAACGGCTTCACAGGTCTTGCCTTTTAAGTTGGATACAAATTTTCGGGCTTTATTGCAACGGTTATAAGACTTGTATTTTTCTCGTTACCACTTCTCGGTAATTCTTGCTCTCATTGGCTTTCAGTTGCTTTCCGCCATTGTGTTGCCCACCACTTGCGCCCAATTGCCCGTTCGGCATTTTACCTTTACCTTATTAAATTTTTTTTCTACTTCGCTGTCTAAAGTTTACTGTTTTTTTTCGTTTATCTGTTTAATTTGGCAGTTCCTAAAAAATAAGTGTTATTTTTCTTGACTTTTCATATTGCTTTGAGCAATGTATTAAGATTGAGAGAAAGACCAGTAAGTATATAACTATTACCAAAATTTTTTGGAAAAACCTGCGTTTGCGAGAAATTAGAATAATGATATCCGACAAAAAAACCAAGAGCATGATAATTTAGTCGTATACCGACTTGGAAATCCCCTCCAGAACAACCCCATGTACTTTTGGGCACTAATTCCCTGATAACATCAGTGTCTAAAACCGAAAAACCCAACCCAACATACGGTCTGAGATACAGATTACGAGACAAAGGCAAGCAAAGAATAAATCTTAAATCACCTAAAAGGTAAGTAGTGAAGATGCCTTCCGTGCTTGCGTTAGGAATCCATGCCCAATAAGAATCCCACGTAGGATAGTAATGACTAAGCACCTTTGTCGTAGAAAGCTCAGCACCATTTATTTTACCACCTTTAAATCCCAAACTAAAACATAAGCCGTGCTTTTTACTAATTGGAAAGATTACATCTATGCCCAAAAGAGGTGCGGCAGATGATAAACCATTATTTAATCCATATAGAGGGGCTAAATAACTTATGTTAAAGTCAAAGCCAAAACCGACTAAACTAGTTTTAACCACGTCTAATTCTTGTGACTTAGCATGCATAAGCATGATAACCCACAGCAAAAGGGAAAAAGTTATGCGTTTCATTGTGATAATTTTTAGGTAAATATATTGTTACTTTTTTCTAATTGCATTATTATTTTTGAATTTTTTCCCATTCTTTCTTTTTTTGCTTTTCATTGTCTCGTTATGCTTTCTCAAATTAGCAAACTTTGATTTTTCATTTCTCTACATGCAAGGAGCTAATAAACAAATGATTATATAGCTGAACTGTCCCGTTGTGCTGTCCACTTGCACCTAACGTTATAAATATGCGTAATTTTGATATGCAATCACACGAAAAAAGCGTGAAGCTGTTCATGTGATCGCTTATTTTCTATTGTTGGCTCTGGTAAACCATTTGCACAAATAAGCACGAACATTTCACGCCATCAGCGTGAACTTTCGCTTACTTATTCTCGTGCTGAAATTTACCAGATTTCACAATAGAGAGAATAAGAGCTAAAAGCTCAATTATGTTTTAATCACTGTTTTATTTTTTACATATATCTATTTTTAAAATTAAAGTAAAAGTTCTTCCCGATCTTTATAATCCAACTGTTCTGTCTTTTGCCTTGTCTATCTTTCTAAAAACAGCTTTTTCGACTTCAACAATGAGGAAAACTGCGATCCCAAGCATAAACGGATATTGCCAGTAATACAATGATAATGGAGTTGTTCCAAACGCCTCTAAGATAAATTTTCCGTATGTTTTACAGGGTCTTGCCGGCAATCCCAAACGTCTGCAATCATGATAGTGTCGTTTTCTACATAATAAATCACCTTAAACGAACGGCGAACAACTAATCCGCGATAAGGATAAGCACGTTCTGCAAGCAAAGGTACGAGGGCAGCCATATAAGGCTGTTTTTTCAAAAACTCTATTTCTTCGAGAATTTGATTGTAAATATCTACCGCTATCTGTTCGTTTTTTGGAAGATAGAATTGATAAATATTTTCCAGATGCTCGTTGCTCTGTCGTGTAAAAAATATTTTCATGAGCGCGGGTGGCGTGTTTTCATTTCTTCGATTGAAATCAATCTTCCGGCAAGTATATCTTCTTCTGCAAGTTGAATGGAATGCAATTTTTCTACTTTGGTTAAGGGTAAAAAATAAATTTCATCATTTGGACTTTCCAAAACATCTGCTTCTATGTTCCACGTGTTGAACAACTCCAACAAGATATTCAATTGTGTGGAATTTATACCTTTTCTGAAACTAATTTGCGTCATAATATTTTGTTTTTTGTTTCTTACCTACAAAAATACGATTTTCCGATGTAAAATGGAAAAAATGAATAAAAAAATTTTGCCAATCTTTATAATCCAACTGTTCTGCCTTTTGCCTTGTCTATCTTTCTAAAAACAGCTTTTTCGACTTCAACAATGAGGAAAACTGCGATCCCAAGCATAAACGGATATTGCCAGTAATACAATGATAATGGAGTTGTTCCGAATGCCTCGTTCATAAACGGAAGGTAAGTAATCGAGCCTTGCAGAACAAACAGCAACGCACAAACAACCCATACGGCTTTATTGTTAAACCAGTTTTGAGTAAAGGCATTTCCTCTGATACTGCGACTGTTAAACAAGTGGAACATTTGAGCCATTACAATGGTCTGAATGGTTATTGTTTCTATCAAAGCTTTTTTATCTGCTAATGCCATTCCCATTTCGGTAAAAGTTCGTTCCAGATCAATATTTATCCAAAGCGTCCAACCGCCAATCAAAATCGACACAAAAATAATACGCCATAAAAAATATCCACTCAGGAGAGGTGTTTGTGGCGAACGTGGCGGTCGTTTCATGGCGCCCGGCTCCAATTTTTCGAATGCCAATGCCAATGAGATAGTTACGGATGTTACTAAGTTTACCCATAATATTTGAACGGGAGTAAGCGGCATTATCGTTCCGAAAAAAATGGCGGCTATGATCAGGAACGCCTCAGCTCCGTTGGTTGGCAAAATGAAAAGAATTGTTTTTTTCAAATTGTCATAAACCCTCCTGCCTTCCTCCACTGCGGCAACTATGGTACTGAAATTATCATCTGCCAACACCAATTCCGCTGCCTCTTTTGTTACTTCAGTTCCTTTGATACCCATTGCGATGCCGATGTCGGCCTTTTTCAATGCGGGTGCATCGTTCACGCCATCGCCGGTCATTGCACAGATTATTCCATTTGCTTGCAAGGCTTTTACCAAACGAAGTTTATGTTCAGGGCTTGTACGGGCAAACACATCACATTCCATCACGACTTCTTGCATTTCTTCATCGGTCATTTTTTCCAACTCTTTTCCTTGTATGGCTTTTTCTCCATTGCCAATTCCGAGTTCTTTTGCTATGGTGCGTGCCGTATCGACGTGGTCGCCGGTAATCATTTTCACAGTAATTCCTGCTACTTTGCATTTCAGGATAGCCTCTATTACTTCTTCACGAGGTGGATCGATAATTCCTGCAAGTCCCAAGAATACAATTCCGTCGTGAATATCGCTGTGATCGATCGTCGTTACGCTTTTATCCACCACTTTATAGGCAGCTCCGATAGTTCGCTGTCCGCGTGTTGCGATGGCTGAAATTTGTTTTTCCCAGTGTTCTTTTAAAAATGGGTCTTCGCCTTTTTCTGTTTTCTCAAATTCGGACATTTCCATTAATCTGTCCGGCGCTCCCTTAATGTAAATAACGTTGTGGTTGTCTTTTTCCACCAAAGTAGCCATGTATTTGTATTCCGAATCGAACGGAATGGTCGAAATTCGATTTAACGGCGTATGGTCAATAGCTGCTTTATGAAACAAGGTAATCAAGGAGCCTTCGGTCGGATCGCCGTTTATCATCCAAAATCCGTCTTCATTTTTAACCAAAGATGCTTCGTTGCAAATATTAAATGCTTCGATAAGTTCTTTCAACACAGGCTCTTTTGCATAATCTGCGTTTTCGCAATCCGATAGTATGGACACTTCATCGGCACAAGCTGCTTTTTGGCAGTTCACAAGTATATTTCCTTCGGGTGCATAACCTGTTCCGGTTACGAAATATTCGCCATCTCTTGTTTCCAAGGTTTTAACGGTCATTTCATTTTGGGTCAATGTGCCGGTTTTATCCGAACAAATGACAGAAACCGAGCCTAATGTTTCGACTGAAGGCAGGGTACGAATAATACTTTTTCTTTTGGCCATATTTTGCACCCCAATGGAAAGAATAATCGCCAAAATGGCAGGTAATCCTTCGGGAATGGCGGCAATGGCAAGTCCAATAACCGACAGCAACAGCTGGTATGTTTCGTATGTTTCACTTCTGAAAAAATAACCAAAAAGGAAAATAAGCGCTGCGCCGCCCACGATTACGAAAGAAATCACTTTTCCAAATTTGGCGGTTTGTTTCAACAATGGGGTGGTCAACTCCTCGACGTTAGACATCATTTGGTTGATTTTCCCCAACTCCGTGTTGGCGCCTGTGGCAATCACTACGCCCATTCCCGTACCGGCGCTTACCGTTGTACCCGAAAATGCCATATTGATGTGGTCGCCAAGTTCGGTGTTTTCAGGTAAAGCGTTCACTTTTTTCTCTGTCGGTACGGATTCGCCTGTAAGCGCCGATTCTTCTACACGCAGATTGTCGGTTTTGAGCAGTCGCATGTCGGCAGGAATTTTATCTCCGGGACTTAAAAACGCAATATCGCCAATGGTCAAATCCGATGCGTCGATTTCCATACGCTTGCCGTTACGAATTACCTGAGCCTTTAACGAAAGCATTTTCTTGATGTTTTCCAATGCTTTTTCTGCTTTGTTTTCCTGGAAGAAACCTATCGAGGCGTTCACTATGGCAACAATCAGTATGATAATAGCATCAAAATAACCTTTTACGAAAAAAGTAACGATTGCTGCTACGAAAAGGATATAAATGAGTATATCATTGAAATGCTTCAGGAACTTAATGATTTTACTTTGTTT
>Ga0123357_10001838_pt1 | contig 23028 bp, 19 predicted proteins | sample TergutEmb28metaG_FD_89873 | JGI IMG/M metagenome (GOLD analysis project Ga0123357, IMG submission 89873) | Embiratermes neotenicus P4 segment gut microbial communities from Petit-Saut dam, French Guiana - Emb289 P4 | ecosystem: Host-associated > Arthropoda: Insects > Digestive system > Gut ... | reverse complement strand
TCAATGTCATGGTCGATACCTCCTGCCAGGGCATAGGCCGCTCCTTTGTGCTTGCCAAATGCCGTAGTTTGATGTGTCCACCATGTCTCCGTACACCTGTCCACCATGTGTCCGGGCTATACAGGGTTTTGTAGGGGCGACCTGTGGTCGCCTGTTCCCCGTATTTCCGAAATGAGGCTTTAAACCAGCGGATTTTTGAGAGTAATTTTCTAAATTACTGTAATAATTATTTCATAAAAATCACTACAGTAACAAAACATTATTTAAGTAAATTTAGAAAATATCGAGATTTTCCCGGAGTCAACCAAAAGCGCCGGAGATTGATATAATCTCCCACCCTTTGTATCGCCCCTCCGGATTCTTGACTGGGTTCGGCTTTCAAACCATCGGAAACCATCGCGGATATGCGCTCGAAAATCGTCATCGGCAACTGGAAGATGCACGGCAGTACCTCCAGCAATCGCACATTGCTGGAAGCCCTGTTGCTCGGCCTGGCCGCAGAATCCGAAAACGATGCGGGGATGAGCCGCTTTGGCGCTACCGGGCAGAACGTCTGTGCGGTCTGCGTGCCTTTTCCCTATCTGGCGCAGGCTCAGCATATGCTGTCCGCAACACCGGTCGCCTGGGGCGCGCAGAATCTGAGTGAATACCCGCAGGGCGCCTACACCGGCGAAGTCAGCGCAGCAATGCTCACCGATTTCGGCTGCCGCTACGTGCTCGTGGGGCATTCCGAACGCCGCGCGCTCTACGGGGAAAGCAGCACCGTCGTCGCTTCCAAATTCGTTGCGGCACAGAATGCGGGACTGATTCCGATCCTGTGCGTCGGTGAAACCCTGGCCGAACGCGAAGCAGGAAAAACAGTCGAGGTGGTGACGGCGCAAATCGAGTCCGTGCTGCAAAAGGCTGTAGCGAAATACTTCGTCGACGCACTGATCGCCTATGAACCCGTCTGGGCCATCGGCACCGGCAAGACCGCCACGCCGCAACAGGCACAGGAAGTCCATGCCGAAATTCGCAACCAGGTCGCCCTGCTCGACGCCAGTATCGCGGCGCGAGTGCGCATCCTCTATGGCGGAAGCGTCAAGGCGCAAAATGCTGCCGAGATTTTCGCGATGCCCGATATCGACGGCGGCCTCATCGGCGGCGCTTCGCTCGTCGCCGATGAATTCCTGACCATCTGCCGCGCGGCAAACCGCTGAGCGCCGCACCAAACCATTCCCGAAACCTGCCAAACATACGAAAACCAGATGAACACTTTGTATTCCTTGACCATCGTCGTCCATATCTTCCTCGGATTCGGGATCATCGGGCTGGTGCTCCTGCAACACGGCAAAGGCGCCGATATGGGCGCAGCCTTCGGCAGCGGCGCTTCCGGCAGCCTTTTCGGCGCAACCGGAGCGGCAAATTTCCTGAGCCGCACCACCGCCGTCCTTGCCGCCGCCTTTTTCTTCACCAGCCTGCTGCTCGCCTATACGGTGTCGAATCAGCCACGCAACACTGGCAGCGTGGTAGACAATGCGGTACAATCGCAAGCTCTTTCGCCACCCCCCGCTCCTGCGATGGAAGGGCAAGGCGCCGAAAGCGCAAATAAAGCCGCCGCGCCGTCGGATTCCACGAACGGCAAGAAGTCGAAGGCGGAGGAAATACCCCAATAAACCGGGCTGAACGCCTGGAAAAGAGAAACAGGAGACTTGACCCGTTTGCCGGATTTTCGGCGCGAGCGCCGGATTCGATTCGTGTGGGCGGGTGTTGTAGTGGCAGTACCAGCAGTGCCGACGTGGTGGAATTGGTAGACACGCTATCTTGAGGGGGTAGTGGCCTAAGGTCGTGTGAGTTCGAGTCTCACCGTCGGCACCATTGAGATAAAAGGGAACGGAAGCGCTTGTCCGGTACGGATTGCGTTTCCGGAACCGGTTTCAGCGAGAGCGCAGCGAATCATGTTGGAAAATTATTTCCCGATTCTGATCTTCATGCTGATCGGCGTGGCCTTTGGCGTTGTCCCCGTCGCGCTGGGATGGGCCGTCGGCCCCAACAACCCGGACAGCGAAAAGCTGTCTCCCTACGAATGCGGCTTTGAAGCCTTTGAAGACGCGCGGATGCAATATGACGTCCGATACTATCTCATCGCCATCATCTTCATCCTGTTCGACCTCGAAATCGCTTTCCTCTTCCCCTGGGCAACCATCTTCAAGGAAATCGCGCACACCGAAGCGATCAAATGGTTTGGCTTTGCCGAAATGCTGGTCTTCGTCGCCATTCTCGTCGTCGGATACGCTTACGCCTGGCTCAAGGGCGCGCTGGAATGGGAATAAAGGGAGACACCATACGATGAGCATCGAGGGAATTCTGCAGGAAGGCTTTGTCACCACTTCCGCCGACAAGCTGATCAACTACGTCCGCACCAATTCGATCTGGCCGATGACTTTCGGGTTGGCCTGCTGTGCAGTGGAAATGATGCATGCAGGCTGCGCGCGTTATGACCTGGACCGCTTCGGCATCATGTTCCGCCCCAGTCCGCGCCAGTCCGACCTGATGATCGTCGCCGGTACGCTCACAAACAAGATGGCCCCCGCGCTGCGCAAGGTCTACGACCAGATGGCGGAACCGCGCTGGGTGCTGTCGATGGGTTCCTGCGCCAACGGCGGCGGCTATTACCACTATTCCTACGCTGTCGTCCGTGGCTGCGACCGTATCGTCCCGGTGGATATTTATGTTCCCGGCTGCCCGCCAACGCCCGAGGCGCTCCTCTACGGCCTCATCCAGTTGCAGAACAAGATCCGCCGCACCAACACCATCGCCCGCTGACTCTCCTGTTCCCAAACCATGTCCGCCAAACTGGAAAAACTGAGCCAGAATCTCCAGAAGCATCTCGGAGAACGCATCGCGTCGCTCAAAACGGCCCTGAATGAAATTACCGTCGAAGTTCGCCTCGCCGATTATCTCGATGCGATGCGGCTTCTGCGCGATACTCCAGAACTGGGTTTCGAGGAACTGCTCGATCTCTGTGGCGTCGATTATTCGACCCACTCCAGCAAAAAACCGGAAAACGCAGGCGAGGGATCACGATTTGCGGCCGTCTCGCATCTCCTTTCGATCAGCAACAACTGGCGCGTGCGCGTGCGCGTTTTCGCGGAAAACGACAATTTCCCGTCGGTTCCCTCCGTCACCGACCTCTGGAAATCCGCCGTCTGGTACGAGCGCGAAGCCTTCGACCTCTTCGGCATCGTCTTCCCCGGCCATGACGACCTGCGCCGCATTCTCACCGATTACGGCTTCATCGGCCATCCGTTCCGCAAGGATTTTCCGGTTTCCGGTCATGTCGAGATGCGCTATGACCCGGATCAACGCCGGGTGGTCTATCAGCCGGTTACGATCGAACTTCGTGAAAATACGTTGCGGACCGTGCGCGAGGAAAATTACAGCAAACATTGAATCCGCCTTGCCACGCACAACGACAACCGCCTGAAATTCGCCACCGACCCTTGAAAATCAAATCTTTCTGAAACTTAAGCCATGGCTGAAATCCGCAACTTCACGATGAACTTCGGCCCGCAGCATCCGGCTGCGCACGGCGTCCTGCGCATGGTGCTGGAGCTGGACGGCGAAGTCGTCATGCGCGCCGACCCGCATATCGGACTTTTGCACCGTGGCACGGAAAAACTCGCCGAGGCCCGCACCTGGTTGCAATCCATGCCGTACATGGATCGCCTCGATTACGTTTCGATGATGTGCAACGAGCATGCCTATTGCATGGCAGTTGAACGCCTGCTCGGCATCGAGGTACCGGTTCGTGCGCAGTACATTCGCGTGATGTACGACGAAATTACCCGCATCCTCAACCACCTGATGTGGATTGGCTCGCACGGGCTGGATGTCGGCGCGATGACGATGATCCTCTACGCGTTCCGCGAGCGCGAAGATCTGGTCGACATGTACGAGGCCGTCTCCGGCTCCCGCATGCACGCCGCCTACTATCGCCCGGGCGGCGTTTACCGCGACCTGCCCGACAGGATGCCGCAGTATGTCGCTTCGGAATGGCGCAGCGCCAAGGACGCCGATTTCATCAACGAAGCGCGCAGCGGCTCGCTCCTCGACTTTATCGAAGATTTCACCAACCGTTTCCCCAAATTCGTAGACGAATACAGCACCCTGCTGACCGAAAATCGCATCTGGAAACAGCGTCTGGTCGACATCGGGATCGTTTCTCCCGAGCGTGCGCTTCAACTTGGCTTTACCGGCCCCATGCTGCGTGGCTCCGGCATCGCCTGGGATCTGCGCAAGAAGCAGCCCTACGAAGTCTATGACCGTCTCGATTTCGATATTCCCGTCGGCACGAACGGCGACTGCTACGACCGTTATCTGGTGCGCGTGGAAGAAATGCGCCAGAGCAACCACCTCATCCGCCAGTGTATCGACTGGCTGCGGAAAAACCCCGGTCCGGTCATCTGCAAGGACTACAAGGTCGCGCCGCCCCCTCGTGAAGCAATGAAATCGAACATGGAAGAGTTGATCCACCATTTCAAGCTCTTCTCGGGAGGATTCCACGTTCCGGAAGGTGAAGCCTACGCCGCCATCGAACATCCAAAAGGCGAGTTCGGCATCTATCTCATCTCCGATAGCGCCAACAAACCCTACCGGATCAAGATCCGCGCCCCCGGTTTCGCCCATCTCTCCGCGATGGACGAAATGGCCCGAGGGCACATGATTGCCGATGTCGTTACCATCATCGGCACCCAGGACATCGTTTTTGGTGAGATCGACCGCTGATGCTGACGCCCGAATCCCTACAGAAGATCGACCGCGAAGTCGCCAAGTACCCGACTGGACAACAGCAGTCGGCCATCATGGCCTCGCTGGCAATCGCCCAGGCCGAAAAAGGCTGGCTGGCCCCGGAAACCATCGAATTCGTCGCCCGCCGCCTCGGCATGGATCCGGTTGCCGCCCTGGAAGTCGCAACCTTTTACAATATGTACGACTTGCGGCCGGTTGGAAAATACAAGATCACTGTCTGCACCAACCTGCCGTGCATGCTCACCGGCGGCGTCGACGCTGGCGAATACCTGAAACAAAAACTCGGCATCGACTACGACGAAACCACGCGCGACGGCAAGATCACCCTGAAACAGGGCGAATGCATGGGCGCCTGTGGCGATTCGCCGGTAATGATCGTCAATAACCGCCGCATGTGCAGCCACATGAACCCCGAACAAATCGACAAACTCCTGGCGGAGCTTCAATAATGGCTATCCTCGGCGCAATCAATCCGATGCTGACCGCCGGTCTGAACAATGATGATGCTGGCTGGCATCTGGCCGACTACGAAAAGCGCGGCGGCTATCTCATGCTCAGGGAAATCCTGCAGGAAAAGAGACCGCAGGAACAAGTCATCAACGAAATCAAGAAATCCGTATTGCGTGGACGCGGCGGCGCGGGTTTTCCTACCGGACTCAAATGGAGTTTCATGCCGCGTTCCTTCCCTGGCGACAAATACGTTGTCTGCAATTCCGACGAAGGTGAACCGGGCACTTTCAAGGACCGCGACATCCTGCGCTACAACCCGCATTCGGTCATCGAAGGCATGACGATCGCCGCCTACGCAATGGGTGCCAACCGTGGCTACAACTACATCCACGGCGAAATCTGGGAAATCTACCAGCGTTTCGAGGAGGCGCTCGACGAGGCGCGTCGCGCCGGACTCATCGGCCAAAACATCCTCGGCAGCGATTTCTGTTTTGAATTGTTCGCCCACCACGGTTACGGCGCCTATGTTTGCGGCGAAGAAACCGGGCTGCTCGAATCAATCGAAGGCAAAAAGGGGCAACCCCGCTTCAAGCCGCCATTTCCTGCTTCCTTCGGCCTCTACGGCAAACCGACGACGATCAACAACACTGAAACTTTCGCTGCGGTACCGTTCATCCTCAAAGTCGGCGCAGACGCCTATCTCGAAGCCGGCAAACCGAACAACGGCGGCACCAAATTGTTTTCTGTCTCCGGCCACGTCAATCGCCCCGGAAACTACGAAGTTCCGCTCGGCACCCCGTTTTCCACGCTGCTCGAAATGTGTGGCGGCGTGCGCGGCGGGCGCAAACTCAAAGCCGTCATTCCCGGCGGATCCTCGGCGCCGGTACTTCCGGGCGAGATCATGATGGACACGACGATGGACTACGACTCCATCGCCAAGGCAGGATCCATGCTCGGATCAGGCGCCGTGATCGTCATGGACGAAACTACCTGCATGGTCAGGTCGCTGGAACGTCTCTCCTGGTTCTATCACGAGGAATCCTGCGGTCAATGCACTCCCTGCCGCGAAGGCACCGCCTGGCTCTACAAGATCATCCACCGTATCGAGCACGGCGCCGGACGGGCCGAAGACCTCGACCTGCTCGAGAGCATCACCGGAAATATCATGGGCCGCACCGTCTGCGCCCTGGGCGATGCGGCGGCGATGCCGGTGCAAAGCTTCGTCAAGCATTTCCGCGACGAGTTTGCGTATCACATCGAACACAAGAAATGTCTGGTGCCGCTGGAGGTGCAACGCGCCGGCAGCGGTTTTTTCACGGCATCCGAATAACAGTCGGATACTGAAAAACAGGTAACAGCGACATGCTAGAAATCGAAATTGACGGCAAGGCGGCGCAAGTGCCCGATGGCAGCTCCATCATGGATGCCGCCGAACTGTTGGGCGCCTACATTCCGCATTTTTGCTATCACAAAAAACTCTCGATCGCCGCCAATTGCCGCATGTGCCTGGTGCAGGTCGAAAAAGCGCCAAAACCGCTGCCTGCCTGCGCTACGCCGGTCACCAATGGCATGAAAGTGTTTACGCATTCCGATCTCGCCGTCAAGGCGCAGAAAGGAGTGATGGAATTCCTGCTGATCAATCATCCACTCGACTGTCCTATCTGCGACCAGGGCGGTGAATGCCAATTGCAGGATCTTTCCGTCGGATACGGCGGAAGCGTTTCGCGCTATCGGGAAGAAAAACGCGTCGTTATTCACAAGGACGTCAGTCCGCTGATTTCGATGAAGGAAATGGCGCGTTGCATCCATTGCACCCGCTGCGTTCGTTTCGGCCAGGAAATCGCCGGCATCATGGAATTGGGCATGATCAACCGCAACGTGCACTCGGAAATCACCAGTTTCGTCGGAAAAACCGTCGACTCCGAGTTGTCCGGCAACATGATCGATCTCTGCCCGGTGGGCGCTCTGACCTCGAAACCATTCCGCTACTCCGCGCGTTCGTGGGAATTGCAGCGCCGCCGTTCGGTCAGTCCGCACGACAGCCTCGGCAGTAACCTCGTCGTCCAGACCAAGCATGATCGCGTCATGCGCGTGCTGCCCTTCGAGAACGAGGAAATCAACGAATGCTGGCTGTCCGACAAGGACCGCTTTTCCTATGAGGGGCTGAACAGCCCGGCGCGTCTGCTGAAGCCGATGGTGCGCGTCGACGGAACGCTGCGCGAAGTCGACTGGAACACCGCGCTCGACTACGTCTCGCACGGCCTGAAAGACATCACCGGCAAGGACGGCGGCGACGCGCTCGGCATTCTCGCTTCGCCGCACGCCACCCTCGAAGAACTTTATCTGTTGCACAAACTGGCGCGTAGCCTCGGTTGCGGCAACATCGACTTCCGCCTGCGCCGCCGCGATTTCTCCGCCGATGGAAAAACCGCCGGCATTCCCTGGCTGGGCATGAAGCTCGCCGAAGTCTCCGATCTCGACGCGGCGCTGATCGTCGGAGGCTTCCCGCGCAAGGAACAGCCGCTTCTGGCGCAACGCTTGCGGCAAGCCGCGAAACGGGCGGCCAGATTCAGTTTTCTCACCGCTGGCGGCGACGACCAGTTGATCGCCACCCACGCGCGGCTCAATGTCTCTCCCGCCGATCTGCCCAAGGCATTGGCCGGTATCGTCAAAGCTGCGGCGAGCTTGAAAAAGGCAGCCATCCCCGCCGGACTGGAAACGCAGGAATACTGCGCCAACAGCGAACGGATCGCGCAAAGCCTGATCGACGGCGAAAAAACCGCGCTCTTCCTCGGCAACATGGCCGAACAACACCCGCAGGCAGCGCTGCTGCACGCGCTGGCGCAAGAACTGGCGAACATTACCGGCGCCCGCCTGGGCTTTTTCGGCGAAGCCGCAAATTCGGTCGGCGCCTGGCTTGCCAGGGCCATCCCAAGCGGCCACAACGCCTATGCGATGCTCGAAGCGCCGCGCAAGGCTTATCTCCTCTTCAACGCCGAACCCGAATTCGACTGCCACAATCCGCGCCTGGCAACCGCTGCCCTGAAACAGGCAGCGCTTACCGTGGCCATCACCTCGTTCAAAGGCGGCGCGGCAATGGAATACGCCGACGCCCTTTTGCCTTTGGCCGCCTTTACCGAAACTTCCGGCACCTTCGTCAACACCGAAGGCCGGGCGCAAAGTTTCAACGGTGTCGCAACGCCGCCGGGAGAAGCGCGCCCCGGCTGGAAGATCCTGCGCGTGCTGGGCAACCTGCTCGGAATTTCCGGTTTTTCGCAAAATTCGAGCGAGGAAGTCCGCCACGAAATCTTTACTTCCGGCCCCTTCGTCTCTGGGCTGGACAACAGAATCAAGGACATCGCGCTGAATCTGGCTGCCCCTTCCCCTGTGCAGGGCCAACTGCAACGCATCGCCGACGTCCCGATCCATTTTGCCGATCCTCTGGTGCGCCGCGCCCCGGCCCTGCAACTGACGCGCGACGCCTCCGCGCCTGCGGCGCGAATACATCCGGAAACGCTGGAAAAACTGGGAATCGCCAACGCGAGCAAGGTGCGTGTGCGCGAAACGGACGGAAACGGCGAAGCCCTTTTCGTCGCCCGCGCCGATGCCACCGTGCCCGCCGGTTGCGCCCGCATTGCCGCCGCGCATCCCGCAAGCGCCGGACTGGGCGACATGTTCGCGGCAATCCGCGTGGAGGGTGTGCGATGAACGCACTGCTGCAAGCCTTGCAAGGTTTTTTCGGGGCGGATCTGTGGACGCTCATCTGGACGGTGGTGAAGATTTTCATCATCCTGATTCCGCTGCTCCTCGCGGTCGCTTACCTGACGCTCGCCGAGCGCAAGATCATCGGCTGGATGCAGGTACGCATCGGCCCGAACCGCGTCGGCTGGTGGGGCATCCTGCAACCGATCATCGACGGCGTGAAACTCGTGCTGAAGGAAGTCGTCATTCCCTCCGGCGCCAGCAAGGGCTTGTTCCTTATCGCGCCGATGCTCGCCTTCGCACCCGCGCTTGCCGCCTGGGCGGTTATTCCCTTCACCGACACGCTGGTGCTCGCCAATATCGATGCCAGCCTGCTCTACATCATGGCCATCACCTCGATGGGGGTGTATGGCATTGCCATCGCCGGCTGGTCTTCCAACTCGAAATACGCATTTCTCGGCAGCCTGCGTTCGGTCGCGCAAATCATTTCCTACGAACTGGCGATGGGCTTCGCGCTGATGGCCGTGGTCATGGTCTCGAACAGCCTCAATCTGGTCGATATCGTCAATGCCCAAAACAAGGGCCTGTTCGCCGGTGCAGGATTGACCTTCCTTTCCTGGAACTGGTTGCCGCTCTTGCCGATGTTCGTCGTCTATCTTGTCTCCGGAGTCGCGGAAACGAACCGGGCGCCGTTCGACATGGCCGAGGGTGAATCCGAACTGGTCGCGGGTTTCCACGTCGAATACTCGGGAATGGCGTTTGCCGTGTTCTTCCTCGCCGAATACGCGAACATGATCCTGATCTCGGCGCTGGTATCGCTCCTGTTCCTCGGCGGCTGGCTCTCGCCGGTGGGCTTCCTTCCCGACGGCATCCTCTGGCTGTTTGCCAAGATGTCCTGCATCCTGCTGTTCTTCCTCTGGATTCGCGCCACATTCCCGCGTTACCGCTATGACCAGGTAATGCGTCTGGGCTGGAAAGTTTTCATTCCCGTCTGTCTGATCTGGATCACCGTCGTCGGCGTCTGGATGATTTCGCCGTTGAGCATCTGGAAGTGAGTTGAACCATGGGCGCCATTAAAGACCTTTTTAGCAGCCTGTTCCTGAAGGAACTCTTGAAGGGCATGTCGATCACCGGGCGATATTTGTTCGCCCGGAAAATCACCGTTTTCTACCCGGAAGAAAAGACGCCGCAAAGCTTCCGCTTCCGTGGCCTGCACGCGCTGCGCCGTTATCCGAACGGCGAGGAGCGCTGCATCTCGTGCAAATTATGCGAAGCCGTCTGCCCGGCCATGGCGATCACGATCGAATCGGGCGAGCGTGAAGACGGCTCGCGCCGTACTTCGCGCTACGATATAGACCTGACCAAATGCATCTTCTGCGGCTTCTGCGAAGAAGCCTGCCCGGTCGACGCGATCGTCGAAACCCGTATTGTCGAATACCACGGCGAAGAACGCGGCGACCTCCATTACACCAAGCAGATGCTGCTTGCCAACGGCGACCGCTACGAGGCGCAAATCGCCGCCGACCGCGTTATGGACGCGAAATATCGCTGACAGGACCGCACATGGAATTCAAGACCCTCGTTTTCTACTTTCTCTCCGCCATCCTGCTGTTCGCCGCGTTGCGGGTGATCACAGCGCGCAATCCGGTTCATGCCGCGCTGTTCCTGATTCTTTCCTTCTTCTCGGCAGGCTGCATCTGGGCCTTGCTGCGGGCGGAATTCCTTGCCATTGCAATCGTGCTCATCTACGTCGGCGCGGTAATGGTGCTTTTCCTCTTCGTCGTGATGATGCTCAACATCAACGTCGACCGTTTGCGCGAAGGCTTCTGGCGTTACCTGCCGCTGGGCGCGCTGGTCGGGATACTGATGGTGCTTGAAATGGCTTTCATCCTCGGAGGCGACTACTTCAGCAAGCTCCAGCCTCACGCGCCACAGATGGCGGCGGGTTATTCAAACGCCAAGGCCGTGGGACGCCTGATCTACACCGATTTCGTCTACCCCTTCGAGCTTGCCTCGGTCGTGCTGCTCGTCGCGATCGTCGCGGCGATTGCGATTGCCTACCGTGGGCCGAAGAAAACGAAGTACACGCCCCCCGGCAAACAATTGCGGGTACATGCCGACGACCGTTTGCGCGTGCTGAAAATGCAGGCGGAAAAGGACGAGTAGGCCGAGCGAACAGGAACCCCGCATTCAACTGGAACGCGAACCGAAACACGCACTTACGAACACAGGGAGTCAAATGCTCACACTGTCCCATTTTCTGATTCTGGGCGCGATCATCTTCGCAATCGGCATTGTCGGTATTTTTCTCAACCGCAAGAACCTGATCATCCTGCTGATGGCAACCGAGTTGATCCTGCTTGCGGTCAACATGAATTTTGTCGCGTTCTCCCATTATCTGGGCGATCTCTCGGGTCAGGTATTCGTGTTTTTCATTCTTGCCGTGGCCGCCTCCGAAGCTGCGATTGGCCTGGCGATTCTGGTCGTGCTTTTCCGTAACCTGAAGACCATCCATGTCGACGACCTCGACAGCCTGAAAGGTTGAACCCATGAAAGGCCTTTACCTGCTGATCCCGCTTGCGCCGCTCATCGGCGCCCTCGTCGCCGGCCTCTTCTGCCGCGTGATCCCGCGCTGGGTGGCGCATACCGTCACCATTGCCGGCGTAGCTCTTGCCTTCATCCTTTCCTGTGTCGTCTTCAAGGACGTCCTTGCCGGCAACACCTTCAACGGCCCCGTTTACCAATGGCTCGCCGTGACCACGAGCGCGGGCGACTACCGCTTTGAAGTCGGCTTCCTGATCGATTCCCTGACTGCGACGATGATGCTCGTCGTCACTTTCGTATCGCTGATGGTGCATATCTACACCATTGGCTACATGAGCGAGGACCCCGGCTATAACCGCTTCTTCAGCTACATCTCGCTGTTTACCTTCTCGATGCTGATGCTCGTGATGAGCAACAACTTCGTGCAACTCTTCTTCGGCTGGGAAGCGGTCGGCCTGGTTTCCTACCTGCTGATCGGTTTCTGGTATACCCGTCCCAGCGCGACCTTTGCCAACCTCAAAGCCTTCCTGGTCAACCGCGTCGGCGATTTTGGCTTTCTGCTCGGCATCGGGTTGGTGCTGGCCTATTTTGGTTCGCTCGATTACGCCGCTGTCTTTATCAAGGCCCCGGAACTGGCAAAAATGCAAATTCCGCTCTTCTCCGGCGTTTCGCTGATGAGCGCAATCTGCATCCTGCTCTTCATCGGCGCGATGGGAAAATCGGCGCAGGTGCCGCTCCATGTCTGGCTGCCGGATTCGATGGAAGGCCCGACCCCGATCTCGGCATTGATCCACGCCGCGACGATGGTGACTGCCGGTATCTTCATGGTCGCGCGGATGTCCCCGCTGTTTGAACTCTCCACCACGGCGCTCTCCTTCGTCATCGTCATCGGCGCCATTACCGCGCTCTTCATGGGACTCCTCGGCATCATCCAGAACGACATCAAGCGCGTAGTCGCTTATTCGACCCTCTCGCAACTGGGCTACATGACCGTCGCGCTCGGCGCTTCGGCTTATTCGGTAGCGATTTTCCACCTGATGACGCACGCCTTCTTCAAGGCGCTGCTCTTCCTCGCCGCCGGTTCGGTCATCATCGCCCTGCACCACGACCAGGACATCCGCAACATGGGCGGCCTGCGCAAATACATGCCCATCACCTGGATCACTTCGCTGATCGGGTCGCTGGCGCTGATCGGAACGCCCTTCTTCTCCGGCTTCTATTCAAAGGACATGATCATCGAAGCCGTTGCCGCAAGCAACATTCCCGGTTCCGGCTTCGCGTATTTCGCGGTACTGATCGGCGTTTTCATCACCGCCTTCTATTCGTTCCGGATGTATTTCCTCGTCTTCCACGGCAAGGAGCGTTTCGGCGCCGCGCACGGCCACCATGACGATCATGGCGGCGAGCACCACGGCCTCGCGCCCGGGCAAAAGCCGCATGAATCGCCGCTGGTGGTCACGCTCCCTCTGGTTGCTCTGGCAATTCCCTCGCTCATCATCGGTTTCCTCACGGTCGAACCGATGATCGGCGCCCACTTTGGCAAAGCCATTCTGGTCAATCCGGCGCACCCGGCGATGGCCGAAGTGCACGAAAAATTCCATGGCGCCGCCGCGATGGCGCTGCACGGGTTGATGTCCGCCCCATTCTGGCTGGCGGCGTTCGGAGTCTTCCTGGCCTGGTTCTTCTACCTCAAGCGCCCGGAGATCCCGGCGGCGCTAAAGAAACACTTTGCCGGTCTCTACAACCTGCTGGACAACAAATATTATTTCGACCGCTTCAATGAAACCGTCCTTGCCGGCGGCGCACGCTTGCTTGGCAAGGGGCTGTGGCGCGGCGGCGATGTCGCCGTACTCGATGGCATCGTCGTCGACGGGTCAGCCCGACTGGTCGGATGGATATCCCGCCTGGTGCGGCGTTTGCAGACCGGATACCTCTACACCTATGCCTTTACAATGATCATCGGCGTTTTTGCGCTCCTGAGCCTGTGGCTCAAACGCCTGGGTTAGAAAGAACCACTTATGACCGGAACCCCGCTTCTTTCCCTTGCCATCTGGATTCCCATTGTCGCTGGCCTGATCGTGCTGGCGACGGGATCGGATCGTAACGCCTCATCGGCGCGGATGATTGCGCTTGCTGGCGCGATTCTCGGCTTTCTCATCACGATTCCGCTCTATACCGGATTCGACACGCACACGAGCGCGATGCAGTTCGTCGAAAAAACCCGCTGGAGCGAGAGCTTCAACATCTACTACCACCTTGGCGTCGATGGCATGTCGGTGCTGTTCCTTCTCCTGAACAGCTTCATCACGATCATCGTCGTCCTTGCCGGCTGGAAGGTCGTCACCGAAAAAATCGCGCAATACAACGCCGCCTTCCTGATCATGTCGGGCCTGATGAACGGCATCTTCTCCGCGCTCGATGGAATGCTCTTCTACGTCTTCTTCGAAGCTTCGCTGATCCCGCTCTACCTCATCATTGGCGTCTGGGGCGGTCCGCGCCGGGTCTATGCGGCATTGAAGTTCTTTATTTACACGCTGGCAGGCTCGCTCCTGTTCCTGGTCTCCCTGGTCTATCTCTACAGCCAGGGAGGCACTTTCGAGATTGCCCAATGGCATCTCCTGCCCCTGCCCCTCTCGGCGCAGACCTGGATTTTCTTCGCCTTCCTCGCCGCGTTCGCGGTCAAGGTGCCGATGTGGCCGGTGCATACCTGGCTGCCGGATGCCCACGTCGAAGCCCCGACCGGCGGCTCCATCGTCCTGGCCGCCATTGCGCTCAAGCTCGGCGCCTATGGTTTCCTGCGCTTTTCGCTGCCGATCGCGCCGGATGCGGTCCATGCCTGGTCCGGACTGATCATCGCCCTCTCGCTGATCGCTGTCGTCTACATCGGTTTTGTCGCGCTGGTGCAAACCGACATGAAGAAACTCGTCGCCTACTCCTCCATTTCGCACATGGGCTTTGTCACACTCGGTTTCTTCATGCTGAACGCCATCGGCCTCGAGGGCGCCATCGTGCAAATGATCTCGCATGGTTTTGTCTCCGGCGCAATGTTCTTCTGCATCGGCGTCATGTACGACCGCGTGCATAGCCGCGATATTTCCGACTACGGCGGCGTCGTCAATACGATGCCGAAATTCGCCGCTTTCTTCATGCTCTTCTCGATGGCCAATGCCGGTCTTCCAGCCACTTCCGGCTTCGTCGGCGAATTCATGGTCATTCTTGGCGCCGTCAAATTCAACTTCTGGGTCGCCTTCGCTGCCGCCCTGACCCTGATCCTCGGCGCTGCCTATACCCTCTGGATGTACAAGCGCGTGATCTTCGGCGCCGTCGCCAACAAGCACGTGGCGGATCTGACCGACATCAGCGCGCGGGAATTCCTGATCCTCGCGCTCCTGGCCGCCGCCGTGCTCTTCATGGGCCTTTATCCGCTGCCGTTTACCGAAGTCATGCACAGCTCGGTAGACAATCTCCTGCAGCATGTTGCCACGAGCAAACTTCCCTGAAACCGGACAACCTATGACGCTTGCTGAACTCTCCTTCAAGTTGCCGGATCTGCTTCCGGCAGGTGCGGAAATCTTTCTGTTGACGATGGCCTGCGCGATCCTGCTGATCGACCTCTTCGTCAAGGACAAGGAGCGCACGCCAACCTTCGCGCTGACGCAATTCACACTGGTCGTCTGCGCCGCCTTCACTGTCTGGCTCAGCAGCGGTGACGCAACTCCGACACAAACCTTCAGTGGAATGTACGTCGCCGATTTCTTCGGCGCCTTCCTCAAACTCACTCTCTACATCGTCGTTTGCGTCGTCCTGTTCTACGCGCGCACCTACATGCTCGAACGCGCCCCGGCGGCCAAGGGAGAATTCTATTCCCTCGCCCTTTTCGCAACGCTGGGCATGATGGTGATGATCTCCGCCAATCATTTCCTTGTCATCTACCTTGGCCTTGAAATCCTCTCGCTCTCGCTCTACGCGATGGTTGCCCTGCAACGCGACTCGGTGCGCGCCACCGAAGCGGCGATGAAATACTTCATCCTTGGCGCGCTTGCTTCCGGCCTCCTGCTCTACGGCATGTCGATGATCTACGGCGCCACCGGCACCCTCGACATCACCCGCGTTGCCAATGCACTGGGAGGTCACGGCACCGGGCATCTGCTGACACAGACTGGCCTGACCAAAACCATTCATGACGCCGCCATTTCCGCGAACGCCGCCGCTGGCGGCAACAAAATGGTCCTGATCCTGGGGCTGGTCTTTCTCGTCGCCGGGCTGGGCTTCAAACTCGGCGTCGTCCCGTTCCACATGTGGATACCCGACGTCTATCACGGCGCGCCGACCGGCGTCACCCTCTTCATCGGCACCGCCCCGAAACTCGCCGCCTTTGCCGTCGTCATGCGCCTTCTCGTCGGCGGCCTCGCCACTCTCGCCGGCGACTGGCAGCAGATGCTCATCATCCTCGCCGTCCTCTCGCTGGCCATCGGAAACCTTGCCGCCATCGCGCAGACCAACATCAAGCGGATGCTCGCCTACTCGACCATCTCCCACATGGGCTTCATGCTGCTCGGCCTCGTCTCCGCCGTCGGCGCCGGAGTCGACGACGCGGCGATCAAGGCCTACAGCGCCTCGATGTTCTACGTCATCACCTACGTCCTCACCAGCGCCGGCGCCTTCGGCATGATCCTGCTGCTCTCCCGTTCCGGTTTTGAATCCGAGGAACTCGACGACTTCAAGGGCCTGAACAAGCGCAGCCCGTGGTTCGCCGCGATCATGATGATCCTCATGTTCTCGATGGCCGGCATCCCCTTCTTCGTCGGCTTCTTCGCCAAATTCGCCGTCCTCCAGGCCGTCGTCGAAGCCGGACGGGTCTGGCTCGCGGTGCTTGCCGTCGTCTTCTCGCTGATCGGCGCCTTCTACTACCTGCGCGTCATCAAACTGATGTATTTCGATCCTCCGGAAGACGCTACCCCGATCGAAGTCCCCGGCGAAATCCGCCTCCTCATCTCCCTCAATGCCCTCGCGGTCGCCCTTTTCGGCATCTTCCCGCAACAATTGATGGCGATGTGTTTCACGACCCTGCAACTTTCGCTCTAAACCTTTTTCATTCACTCCCTGCGAAACAGACCCATGCGCCACATGGGTCTTTTCGTTTTCACTGCTCCAAAGCGCCGATCATGCCCCCGAACCCGTCTCTCCCGCCGGAGCTGTCTTCTTCCCATCAGCATCTCGAAGAAACACCACTGGAAAGCCGCGAAGCCTTCCGGGGCCGCCTCCTCGATGTCCGCGTCGACCGCGTGCGGCTTCCCGATGGTACGGAAGGCATGCGCGAATACATTCGCCATCCCGGCGCTGTCGTCATCATTCCCGTCCTCCCCTCGGGTGCCCTCCTCTTCGAGCGCCAATACCGCTACCCCTTGCAGCGCGCCTTCATCGAACTCCCGGCGGGAAAGATCGACCCCGGTGAATCTCCCCTTGCCACCGCCCAACGCGAGCTCCTGGAAGAAACCGGGTACCGCGCCGCCGGCTGGCGGCATCTTGGCCTGATCCACACCTGCATCAGCTACTCGACCGAAGGGATCGAAATCTTCCTCGCGAACGACCTCAGCCGCGTCGGGCCGCCGCAGCTCGATGCCGGAGAATTTCTCGATATTTTTGAATGCGGACTCGAAGACGCCATTGCCGCCGTGCGCGGCGGCATCATCACCGACGCCAAAACCATCACCGCCCTTTTCTGGGCGGAAAAAATCCTGCGGCAGGAATGGACGGCGGGCTGACGCGCCCTGGTCGTTTTGCCCGGAAAAGCGCCCTGATTTTCTAAATTACTGTAATAATTTTTAACTATAAATCACTACTGTAGCCAAACATTCTTTAAGTAAATTTAGAAAATCGAAAGCCCTTTCCTGCCTTAACCCAGCCCGCCGGCAGTTGCATGCGGATGCCTGGCGGCGTCTTTCGCCTCGATGAGACCGGGGGCCGGGATGTCGAGGCTCTCGTCATAGGAAACGCGGTTTTTCTTCATGTTGCCAAAGGCCACCGCAAGCATCAGCTTGATCCGGTTGATCTGATTGACTGCCGAGGCGCCGGGGTCGTAATCGACGGCGGTGATGTTGGCGTGGGGATAGCGATCCTTGAGCGCCTTGATGACGCCTTTGCCGGTGATGTGATTGGGCATGCAGGCGAAGGGCTGCATGCAAATGATGTTGCTGACGCCCTGTTCGATCAGTTGCACCATTTCGGCGGTCAGGAACCAGCCCTCGCCGGTCTGGTTGCCGCGCGAGAGAATCGGCGCGGCGCCAAAGGCAAGCTCGTCGATCGTATGCGGCGGATGGAAGCGCTGGCTGGCGGAAAGCGCGCGGCGCAGGTCCTTGCGATAGAACTCCATCGCCTTGATCGCAAGATTGCCGGCCAGCGCCGCCAAGCGGCCCTTGGACAGGAATTGATGGTTGAAATCGTAATCGTAGGCGCAGTAGAGGAAGAACTCCATGAAGCCGGGAATGACGACTTCAGCGCCCTCCTGCTCGATGGCGCGCGCCAGATCGTTGTTTGCGGAAGGGTGGTATTTGACAAAGATTTCGCCGACCAGCGCGACCCGGGGTTTATCGGCTTCGACCAATTCAAGCCGGTCGAAATCGGCGACGATGTCGTGGATGTTCTTCCTGAAACTCTTGAAATCGCCTTTTTTCAGGGATTCCTGGCAACGCGCCACCCAGGAAAGATAAAGCGCATCGGCGGAACCCGCTTCCCTTTCGTAAGGCCGGGTGCGGTACAGCGTCTGCATCAGCAGGTCGCCGTAAACGATGCCCATCATCAGCCGGTTCAGCAAGGGCAGGGTCAGCTTGAATCCTTCGTGCCGCTCCATGCCGACAGCATTTAGCGAGATCACCGGGATATTCTCGAACCCGCTGTCCAGAAGCGCCCTGCGCAAGTAGCCGATATAGTTCGTCGCACGGCAACCGCCGCCGGTCTGCGAAATCAGGACTGCCGTTTTCTGCGGATCGTACTTGCCCGATTGCAGGGCTTCGACGATCTGGCCAACGACCATGATCGACGGATAACACGCATCGTTATTCACATAACGCAGGCCGGTATCGGTCGTTTTTTGCGTGACCTCTTCGAGCACGCGAACGCGGTAGCCGGACACATTGAATGCCGTCTCCAGGAACTGGAAGTGCATCGGCGACATCTGCGGCGCGATGATCGTATATTCCTCACGCATCTTCTTTGTAAAGACCGGGCGCGGCAAGGCGGGTTGCAGCGCCGGACGCCGCGCCGGGGGCGCCTTGTTGAAGCTGTCGGGAACATTCATCGCATGCCTGCCGCTGCGATAGGGATGGATATGAATCACCTGGCGCGGAATCTCCGGCTCGCTTCTTTCTCCCTGCCCGCGTTCCTCAAGCGCCGATTTCAGCGAGCGGATGCGGATTCGCGCCGCACCGAGGTTATTGCCTTCGTCGATCTTGAGCACGGTATAGATTCTGTCCTGCCTCTCCAGGATTTCCTGCACCTGGTCGACGGCAATCGAATCGAGTCCGCAGCCGAAGGAATTGAGGTGGATGATTTCAAGCGCCGGCGAGCTCGCCGCCAGGCTCGCGGCGCGATACAGGCGCGCGTGGTAGGTCCACTGATCGACGACGCGCAACTGGCCGTTGAGCCCGCTCAGATGCGCGACCGAATCTTCGGTCAGCACGGCCATTCCCAGGCCCGTGATGATCTGCGGGATGCCGTGATGGATTTCCGGGTCGATGTGATAAGGGCGGCCTGCCAGAATGATGCCGCGCCCGCCGTGCGTGGCGAGGTACGCCAGCGTCTCCTCGCCTTTCTGCCGCATGTTCGCCTTCATCCGTTCCTGCTCGGCCCACCCGGCTTCGAGCGCGCGCCGGATCGCCGCCGCCTTGAAACCCATCGGCTTGAAAATATCGACGAGGCGTTTGGAGAGCTTTTTCTTGTCTTCGAGCGACAGGAAAGGCTGGATCAGGGCCACTTCCTTTTCCTGGAGCAGATTGAGGTTATTGCGGATCTGTTCGGGGTACGAAGTCACGACCGGGCAGTTGAAATGATTGTCGCTGTCGGCAAATTCCTTCTGCTCATAGGGCACGCAAGGGTAAAAAATCGTCTTCACGCCCTTCTCGACCAGATCGACGATATGCCCGTGCACCAGCTTCGCCGGATAGCAGATCGTATCCGAAGGCAGGGTATCCATTCCCTTTTCGAGCAGGGCTTTCGACGATTCCGACGAAAGCACGACCGAATATCCGAGCTCGGTCAGGAACGTAAACCACAGCGGATAGTTCTCGTACATATTGAGGGCGCGCGGAATGCCGATACTGCCGCGCGGCGCGTTTTCGAGCGGCTCGTAGTTGAAGACAAGCTCATATTTGTAGGTATAGAGATCGGGCAGGTCGCCGCCCGCCTTCTTGTGCCCCAGCCCGCGCTCGCAGCGGTTTCCGGAAACGAATTTGCGCTTGTCCGAAAAACGGTTGACCGTCATCGGGCAGCGGATATTGCACTGCCCGCAACGCACCATCGTCTGCTGCACCGAAAAATCGCGCAATGCCATTTCGGTGAGCATGTTCGTATCCTCGATGCCTTGCCAGCGCTCACGGGCGATGATTGCGGCGCCGTACGCGCCCATCAGCCCGGCGATATCCGGGCGCACCGCCTCGCGCTGCGAGATCAGCTCGAAGGCGCGCAGCACCGCATCGTTATAGAAAGTTCCGCCCTGGACGATGATTCTCTCGCCCAGTTCTTCCGGGCTCTTGATCTTGATGACCTTGATCAGCGCGTTCTTGACCACGGCATAGGAAAGCCCGGCGGAAATATCGGCCACCGAAGCGCCTTCCTTCTGCGCCTGCTTGACGCTCGAATTCATGAAGACCGTGCAGCGCGAACCCAGATCCGGCGGCGCCTGCGAGTTCAGCGCCGCCTGCGCGAATTCCGCAATCGGCAACTGTACCGATTGCGCAAAGGTTTCGAGGAAGGAACCGCAGCCAGAAGAACAGGCTTCATTGAGGAGGATGTTGTCGATCACCCCGTTCTTGACCCGAATGCATTTCATATCCTGGCCGCCGATATCGAGAATGAAATCGACGCTCGGCAAGAAATGATTCGCCGCCTTGTAGTGCGCGATGGTCTCGACCTCCGAGTGATCGAGATTGAAGGCCGCCTTGATCATCGCCTCGCCGTAGCCGGTCACTGCCGACGACGCGATACGCGCGCCTTCGGGCAGCCTCTCGTAGACTTCGCCCAGGATCTTGCCGACGACCGCGAGCGGATCGCCTTCATTGCTGCCGTAATAGGTGTAGAGCAGTTCGTCGTTCTCTCCGGTCAGCGCCGCCTTCGTCGTCGTCGAGCCCCCGTCGATGCCGAGGAAGACCGCGCCGGAATAAGTCTTCAGATCTGCCCGATCCACCCTTGCGCGAGCGTGCCGCGCCGTAAATTCCTCGCGTTCCTGCGCATCGGCAAAGAAGGGGCGCATCGTCGCAAACTCGCGCTCGCCGGCCACCTCCAATTGCGAGAATCCCTGCAGCAGCCTGGCAAAGGGTTTCGCCCTTTCGATTTCGCCGTGCAATGCCGCGCCAAGCGCGACGAAAAGCTCGCTGTCGTTCGTCTTCACCACATCGGCAGGCGTCAATTGCAAGGTCTCGATGAAGCGCTTTTTCAATTCCGGAAGAAAATTCAGCGGGCCGCCAAGAAACGCGACCTTGCCCTTGATCTTGCGTCCGCAGGCCAGACCGCTGATCGTCTGCTGCGCTACCGCCTGGAAGACCGAAACCGCAATATCCGGACGCGCCACCCCTTCGTTCAGCAAGGGCTGCACGTCGGTCTTCGCAAAAACGCCGCAGCGCGCGGCGATGGGATACAAATTCTTCGCATCCTGCGCCAGCGCATTCAAGCCTGCCGCATCGGTGCGCAAGAGTCCGGCCATCTGGTCGATGAAGGCCCCGGTGCCGCCAGCACACGACCCGTTCATCCGTTGCTCGATGCCGTTCGTGAAAAAAGTGATCTTCGCGTCTTCGCCGCCAAGCTCGATCGCAACATCCGTCTGCGGCACAAAAACTTCCACGGCTTTCGCGCAGGCGATGACTTCCTGCACGAATGGAACCCCGGAAAGCTCCGCTACCTGAAGACCTCCCGAACCGGTGATGACCAGGCTTGCCAATACTTCCGGATCGGAAAATACCGGATCGCGGCTCATCGCGTCGATACTCTGCGCGACGGTTTTTCTCACCTCGGATAAATGGCGCGTATAGCTTTTATACAGAATCTTTCCATGACGTTCGATTACCACCGTCTTTACGGTGGTGGAACCGATATCAATCCCGATACGCAGAAACTTGGACATGGTGTGGAAGTGGCGAAGTTGAGAAAATGACGGGAAAGACGCCAAGCGCTTATGAATACAGGCTATTTTTCAGCTTGGAACGGCCCAACGGAAAGGCTTGCAAGAATAACATCTATTCACTCGGCAAGTTCCTACTCTGCCATAAACCCCGCGCCCATCGAGTTCCATTTCCAAAGTAGCGGATAATGCGACGAACGGAATCGCGGCAGGATACCCACCGAAACCACCATGAACGAAATCCGGCGTCTGCTGGCGCTTTTGAAGCGCGAACTGAAAACGCGCGGCATGACCTACCGCGATGTCGCCGCTGCGCTCGGACTCTCCGAGGCGAGCGTCAAGCGCCTTTTCACGAACGGACGATTTACCCTTGAACGCCTCGCGAAACTGGGCGAATTGCTCGATCTTTCGCTGGCCGAATTGATGCAGGAAACAGGCAGTACCGAGCCGCTTCTTCGCCGCTTGAGCCAGGCCCAGGAGCACGAACTGGTCGCCGACAACAAATTGCTGCTCGTCGCCGTCTGCACGCTCAATCACTGGAAACCCGCCGATATCGTCGCTGCATACGACCTGGACGAAGTCGAATGCCTCAAGAAACTGCTGCGCCTGGACAAATTGCGCCTGATCGACCTGCTGCCCGGCGAACGGGTAAGGCTGCGCGTGGCGCGCGACTTCGACTGGTTGCCGGGCGGCCCGATCCAGCAATTCTTCCACGCCGAAGGCTTGGGCGATTTTCTCGGCCACCCTTTCAGTGCTGGCGACGAAGCCACTTTCGTCTTCATTCACGGAATGCTGACCCCCGCTGCCGCGAGCCAAATCCGCACCCAATTGCAACGCCTGCGCCAAAGCTTTTCCGCATTGCACGAAGAAGGCCTGGGCGTCCCGCTCGAACAGCGCAGCGGCATGGGCCTGCTCGTCGCAATGCGATCCTGGGAACTCCCCGCCTTCACCGCGCTGCGCCGCGCCCCGGCTTCGCAAAACCCGAATCCTCGACCGCATCCAGCCAGGCTGGCGGATTTGCTCGAATAAGACGCCGGTCCGCGCTGCGTCTGGAAAAGAGTCTCATTTGCCGAAACCTGGGCAAGCTGTTGAGTCACCCCAACCTGAAGGTTGGGGATTCCTCGACACAGTGTGGGGCGCCTTTGGCGCCTGTCACGCTATGTCTCGCTGACCCCGCCATGAATGGCGGGGATTGCGCTCGACAGGTGTTC
>Ga0123357_10001837_pt1 | contig 23030 bp, 15 predicted proteins | sample TergutEmb28metaG_FD_89873 | JGI IMG/M metagenome (GOLD analysis project Ga0123357, IMG submission 89873) | Embiratermes neotenicus P4 segment gut microbial communities from Petit-Saut dam, French Guiana - Emb289 P4 | ecosystem: Host-associated > Arthropoda: Insects > Digestive system > Gut ... | reverse complement strand
TGGTGGTGGTGTTGTTGGTGGTGGTGGTAGTGGTGTTGGTGGTTGGTGGTGGTGGTGGTTGGTGGTGGTGGTGGTGGTGGTAGTTCCGTCACGAAACTGCAACTTGTCGCAACCCAAACAATCCGTCAAACTGACATTGCCGCATCACTAGACATTTGGGTCACAAACACACTTTCTTTCCAAATGGTGTGTCCACAAATAAAGTTGCTTCTCGTTATAGTTTCGTAAAAACAAAACATTCCTAACTGCTGGTATGTTGATGATGGGTCAGGCTGTTTCTGTCTGCCGTAAAACTATATCGGCGGGCTACGACAAATTGCTCTTTCATCAGCCAATTCATATTGTTGTTGCTGTTGATTTGCTGTTGATGTTGTTGTTGTTGTTGTCGTCGTCGTCGTCGTCGTCGTCGTCGTCGTCGTCGTCGTGTGGACGGGATTTATAGAGTTGTTTTGGTGTATTCCTGTGCACTCACAAATAGTACTCTTGCACGTTCACATCTCCGGTGGGAAGCAGTACCAAATACCGTTACGTCAAATGTAGGCCGCTGCAGATGGGAACTTGGCATTACCGTCAGCGGCAGTGCCATTGACGGAATGCGCAGCGGTGTGCAGGGCATACTGACAGCGAGAGGTGAGGAAGGTACATCAAACTGCGCCGTTGTGCCTGTTCACAGTTTAACAACTTCTGTAGCTGTAATGCTGTCAGTATCCGTCGAGTATTGCTTGGTTTTTATTGCGTCACTCCGCGCAGTATTATGGCACTGCCGTCCTACAAACTGTGATGCATTATGAACCTATCGTTTGTCACCTGAATCTGTAGCAGCTTGTTATGTGAGTAGCCAGTGGCGTGCAGCCAGTTCTGATTGACCATCTGCGTTTATCGTCCTTGTGCGATGGTTGTGAATACGTGATGGCCTCTCAGTACCCTGTAGAATTTCCGTGTTGGTTTTAAATAATTGACTCGGGCTAGACTGACATTTTACTCATAGGTTTTAAACATTTTAGGGCCAGTTTCGTGCACAAATGTTTGTGTGACCTTGACTTCACCCATGTTACAATTTAAGATCTCAGTAGGCCTATTATGGAACCTGACACTCTCTAGCTCGGCAGAAATTGACCTGGTTTGGAGAAAGAAGTGGTTGAGCCTACTGCTGCCTCTACTTTCAAGATGGAGGCCGCCGTTCCTAAACGTCCGTAGATTTCTGTCAGGCTGCTATAAGGCAGTGAGCACTGGCTGTTCACAGTTTACCGGCACGGGTCTGAGGTGCAACATGAAGGTAAAGTTGTCCCTCTGCTCTCCATAAGCGCTTGTAGGGAAAGTGGAGGTAGACATCCACTCATTGTTATCCAAGACAATGGATGGAGGTCACTGGTTGGCTTCACGCCCCGGCCACTTTAACAACAGGGTAAGAGCCGCCGCTCCCCCTTGTCACATGTGTTGGAGGAAGTGTGAATTCTTCTGATTGAGGCTTCAAACGTCTGTTTTGTTGTGGTTTACGTCAGTAGAAGTAATAAACAAAGCCACTGTTGATTCAGTGCAGAACTTAACTTGGTTTATCGTAGCACCTGGTGCTGGCCCCTAGTGCTACACCTCAAGAAACACCATAGCGGTGCACACACCACCTTTAGATACCGTTTAAAAAATTTGTAACATGTTTCGATCAACACAGAACTACCGTCCTCAGGGAAGGGATGCACAGGTACCGGTAGCCAGGCCGTCCGGGCGTCGACGTGTAATGTGGTGACGCCTAATACTTTTGGGCGCTCAGTATGAAACCTGCTGCATTTGACGCTTCTGGCTCTTAGAATTTTGAGGGGTCTCCACATTTTTCAGAAAATTTGTGAACTGCTTAGGGAGGTGTTTACAGTTCCGAAAGTTGTACTGCCATGGGTTGCATAACTTTATACTGTAAAGGGCAGAGTGTCACATCGAGATGTGATTTGTACAGTCTACATGGAATTCTAATGAAAATGATATTTGTGTACATCCATATTGCAAGAAAACACATTTGTCTCCACCTGTTATCATTTATCTCGGACATTTAAAAAAATGTGTGTCGTTGTTGTTATTTCGGCTTGTTGTTGAACATTCGCAATACGTTTTTGACGTTTTACTGTCAGGTTTCTTTGTTTGTGTATATTCTCCTTTATGCTGTACGCATGCTTTATCCTGCTTATCGCAGTTACGTACTTAATTGCCCAGCGATATTAATGGCTAACTACAGTCAGTGGTGCTACAAAATGAACCGTGCAGTAGCTGCCGGTCTGGCAGACTGCTGTTAGGTGGAGCTGTGCAAGTGACACTGTGCAGCGCTATGAGAAACAAGTAAGGAATTGTTGCAGCAGAATTTCTCCTACGAAATATTTAAACTTGGACACTTCTGTGGATAAGTAGGATAGAACATAGAATTTGCTGATCCGTGTAACTAAAAACGGCCGTTGTACCCGCGTCTTGTTTCGAGACGTCAGAATGTCCCGCTGTTCGTTGTACAGGTGTACTACAGGGCGTATCTTCAAACGTATTGAACACGTGAAGTATCGTGTTTAGTAAAACGCACAGTTTTCATGGAAGAATTTTACTTAACGTTGTTTTTGTAACATATGCAGTTGCGCATTCGATTTGTATGATGTCGATACCTAGACACGTTAGGCAACAAGCATTATGAAATATGTATTTGTTTCTATTATTAACCATTTAAAGCTCGGTGGTCTCTTTATGTACCACCAGTTTAACATTCGCAATTCTACGTTCTGCCCGCACAGTGCATTTATGTGTTTTGTGTGGATCTGAGAACAAACAGCGATTATTTCCCTATACAACATTAACTGACTGGTTTTTATAACCGAGAAGGAAAGTGTTTACTGCGCGGTACGGATTGAGTCTCTAAATATGGTGGAAGTCAATTTACGTCTTCAAAGCACTCATCATTTATTTTTGACTTAGAAGAATATAATGTGGATCCGTTAAAGTGTTTCTCAGTGCCACCTGCTCTGTTGCGACAATCCAGTAGTGTGTTGACCAGAGCTTCTGCAACGAGGTTAAAGGACCAGGCCCAGAAGTCCCCGTTCAGTCAGCTTGTCCCCTTGGGAAGACGTTCCGTCGTCATCCTTTTCCAGGACGACCCTTGCCTTGCGCCTTTGGGGGCCCCCTCCCTATGAATACAATATTTCATTAGTATGCGGGCGGACCGTTCCGTCTCTTCTGCAGCGCACGTATGCGAAAGGGCAGGGAGTTGTATGTGAAGAGGAATAAATCTCGGCGAGAGAGTTTCTTGTCGGGCAGGCCAGCCGTCAGACCCTGCAGCCTGCTGATCCTGTTGACCAGCGCGGCGGAGCGCAGCAACGAGGAAGGAACGACCCCCACGGGTCAGATTTCCGTTGTCGCTACTTCTCGTTGCTAACAGTGATGATGATTATTATGATGATGATGATACAGTCCCATGTGGGATATATGCAACAATGGGAAAATGACATTAGATGCAGCGCGTATATAAAATATGAGATTAAGCTGCAGTTTTCATGTAGCTTACATATGTAACATTTCCCTAAAGATACATATTTTTAGAAAGGGACCTGGGGGATGTTTGTGATTGCATTGAAACTGAGAAAGTTCTTACAGGGAATTGCACGGTACTGTAAGCTACTAACAGTTTGCTAAGAATATGTCAGGAGTCTAAAGAAGTTCATTAAAGATTTTTGTAACAGGATACAGTAAGAAGTATCACAGGATTTGAATGTGATAAAAGGATAAAGTCACTTTGGACGAGAAGCCGTATAATACATGATAATATTAAAGTGGCGACTTTGTCTTTTGCATTAAAGGAAGGATGTTGGAGAGTGGGGTGCTGAGGAGTTTGTTTCGGCCAGAGTCGGAGGAGTGACAATGCACGGTGACGAGCTGCGTGATTTGACGTCCTCTCCAAATAACATTCGGGATACACATAATGCTGGGATATTGTTCTGGCTGGGCAACTGGAATTTCTTAAGGTTCTGCTGTATGGAGATGGTTACGTCAACAGGATTTAATCTTAAACGTTTGCTGCTAGTTTCTTACCTTAAAATTGAGTGACTGTCGTAACATGAAGCTGTGCAGTCACACAGTCACACAGTTCAGGCAGTTCCCGATACACTGTATCGCCATCGTTCTGTACGTAGACTTGTACTGTTTCCGTCAGCTCGTTTCGTGTAAATGATTATAAACTAGACGTACTGTCTGTTGTCATTTCGCAGGCTCCTGTAAAGTGGACAGCCAGTCACAATCGTGTAGTTTGCTTATTTTCTGTGCTGTCACAGAACTTCAAATTACAAAATCATCCGGAAGGTTTATTATGAATTTGTATCTTTAGTTTTCTCAGTGACACATACATACAGTCTTATGCTTCAGGAATTAATCATTCCAAGGCATTTTATAAAACTGCACAGTTGCGCTTTCGTACTTAACGTAAGTTTCTTAATAACAGCTACGAGATCTGCCCGTGGCAATGACGAAGGAATCGAAAATCTAAAGGCAGGCCTTGAAGTGTAAGAATAATTTCAGGATACAGTTATGTGGACGAAAGATTCAAGTTTAGAGACTTTTGATAAAAAGTGACTAAGTTGCCCTTATTCATTGAGTAATGTCGTCGAGGGTTCAGGTCTTCTGAGAGGCCTGAAAACATGCAGTGCCTTCAGCTGCAAGGGTCTGAAGGGTCGGAGAAGAAAGTCTGCACGATGAAACATTAGAATATTCCAGTTCCAGAAGTTACGACTTTGCTGAAGAATCTTGGAAATGCTGCGTATGACGTTTGGCAAACAGCGGAGATTAACCTAATGGAAAGCGACACGTATTAGCGGATTTGACTCGGAATAGAGGGCATCATTTGTGGCACGTTCACCCTGTTACTGGTCCTGCAAAGCTTGTCCGTACATTAAAGACAGTTACACAGTCGATCGTGCTCATTTGTAATGTTGAGGTTGGCAACTGTTTCTTCGGCCTCAGCCCGTACGTTGCAGTGAATAGCCTGTTAAGTGGAAACTGTGCATAAGATCTGATGTCTGGCAGTGACTTGCCGTACTTATGGTGAGTGCGGTATTGAAGTTTGACTCCAGGACATACAGGACAGTCCACTAATCTAGGAACGATAGCCTAACATCCGGCCGACCTCCCGTTTCCCCGCTTTCCTGTCTGTCTGCCCTGCCGTTTACATTCCCAAGCAGCTAACACCCACCCTCGGCGAACATTTTTATCCATATTCAATTCCATCTCGCAGCAAAAGTTTTTGGCAGCTTGGTGTGGTGGTAAAGCTGACTGTGATAGTGATGGTGGTGGTGGTGATTCTCCACTGGGGATGGGAAAGAGGAAAGGTTTGGAAAGGAGATGGAAAAAGAAATAGGAGGGTTTGGGGTTTGATATGGGATTCTGTCAGACTAAGAATTGAAACCCAGACAAGACGTGAAGTTCAGGATTCTTTTAGGTTTTAAGAGTTTTAGGAGCGTGCCGCTGAACAAGACCAGCCAGATAAAGTTCGGAGCTCAGTGATACTGAACGTTTTAATGCGAATCGTAAAAACGTAGGATGTTTCCATTTATGTATGATGCAGCAATAAGGGCAGTCTTGTTTGCTGCACAAGTAGCAACGTACAGGGCGTCATTCCGCTTGACCTCGAAAATGAAGACTCTACGACCTTTCGAAACGTCGGGAACTCTTTATCCAGCGGTGTAGCGTAACTTGACAGAAGTCTTCAATCTTCAGCAGCACAGCTTTGAGAACCTCCAATCTCGCAATGCCTATCCGTTCTGTCTGAACCCCGGCAAGCCTACCCTTCATTGCGGAACTGCCAGACGTCAGGTTTGACGTTTTCACGGCGGTGGGTAATAAGACTGTCTTAAGGCAAATAAGTCCTCTGTGATGTGGTGACGTGTGTGTTGACAGAGAGTTACCGGAGGTTCGGGGAAAGCTGATGTCTCGATCTGCAGGGCTCAAATTGACTTAGGACATTTCCATCTACCACACTGCACGAATTTTTCATCCCCTAAGTCCCTTATGTTACTGATGTGTTCTGCAGACTAGCCGTGAAGCCATGACTGCTTGACGAATGAAAGCCTGCTCGTTTAGTTAGAACTGTGTTAATTGGGCTAGTAATGCGAATTTCTTTCTATGCTTACTTAATTCGCCATTAAGGGGTATGTTTATATTTATGTTTATTATGCATGTTTATATTTTACATCTATTTAATTTTTTAAGTGGGTTCCCAAAATTGCGACAAACGAACTTTAGCTTCGTTATTTATATCCGTTTGCCTGTATATACGATCTTCCTTCTGTCCGTCCGCATGGAACATCTCCCACCGGACGGATTTTCTTGAAAATTTGATGTTTGGGAAGTTTTCGAACAATATGTCGAGAAAATTCAAGCTTCCTTAAAATCTGACAATATTGACAGGCGCTTTACATGAATACGTTTGTACATTTAAGGTAATGTCTCGCTGAATTCGTCTTAGAATGAGAAATGTTACGGGCGGGAATTTTAGGGAAAAAATACATTATATTCAGGTTTTTTTTCGAAAATTGTGCTGTTTGTGAGATAAAACGGAAAAATGTCGTAGAGCCGGACGGACCACAGATGACAAAATGGCACATGCGCATTGCGTGCTCGATAGCTAAGATTACAAACATTTCACTGTTATTAACATATATTTTGTACGAATGTCGCAAAGTAATTAATTAACTGAAACAAGCATTTTCTTTGATATGCTTCCACAGTTGCTGTCTGCAGCTGTCTGTTCTAATAAGAACAGCATGATACAAAAGGGTCTCACTTTAATAAGCTTTACTGCTCTTCGTTTCATTCTGCCTGTCCGTACTTTTTAAGAACTCTCGAGTCGCGTGCTGGAAAGAAATAAAAATTCCGAAATTTTTTGACGTACGCATCTCGCCTTATCTCTTGCATCATAATAGAGTTATTTCGTCTGAGAAGGCAATGTCATGCTTAAAAGTAATACAAGTGACGTAAGTCACGCCCCGGTCTTTCCTATTACAAGACATGATGGCTACTTCGCTTCATTTCCCCAAATAAAAGCAGGTTTTAAATTACGCAATATATAATATGCAATATTCCCACGGTCGCTATTGCAGTGAATTGGTTCTGTCGTACAGTCCTTTTTGAAACCTGTTCTTTCTGTGTCTCACCAGATGGCAGTTATGTGCGGAATTACGTCAGGTCTACCAACCACATTGCGTGACAAAAAGTAATCACATCCCGTCAGCTGCATAATAAAATTTCAAAATTCTGTTGATTCCTAAAACCAGTCTGGCTGTCTGGTATAAACAAATGTGAAACTGCATGTAGTTTAAACCTAATGTTTTAAGTCACGTGATATGGAAGAGAAGGAATTATGAGTTATTTTGTGGCAGAAGTGAACAGAATTTCTCTAAGTAAAAAAGATTAAAACCTTCAGAAATATAATTTTGCCTGTTGATTTATATGGGGTGAATAATGGAGCCTCACATTGAAGGAAGATAACATTGGCTTTAATTTAAAACTGTTTAATACAAGTGAAGCGTGTAGGAGGGTCATGTTTGTAAATAACACGTGATTGTATTGTGTGCGTACGTTGGCACGTGTGAGTAGTATTGGCCTTAAGTTGGCGGGGAAGGGAGGAGTGGCAGGGGACTGGAGAAAATTGCGTAATGAGGATATTCGTTATGTTGACTGCAATCACATGTAATTAATTTCATTGTGAGTTGCACTTGAGTGGCATTACATGTGGTTAATTTAAATTCCAACATTGAAATAAACAAGAAAACATTGTAGTGCTGTGTGATCTGTGTGATTGACACACAAAGCCGCACGAATAATGAAGCTGGTGTGTATTCAAAACAAGTGATGTTGTTCAAACAAAAATATCAGCTTTATTTAAGCATGGCCGATCATTTAATGTACTTTATTTTAGCACCATAACAGCTAATTTAATTCGTCGACTTTATTTTCGTTTTTACTTACTTTTCAATTAATTGGGGGAATTATTTCACAGTCTGTTTAATGATATGGCTGTGTGGGGACCTGCAGAACCGATGTAAATATAAAGCTATTATTCATAAGTTCATTCAATCTGCACAAGAGTATTGCCTATTAATGATGAAATATGGTTGTAACAATGGCCTGTGAAAAGCCCAGCACGATAGAAAAATATCACAGCTTGTATGTACACCATGCAGGAACATTACATCCGATTGTTATTTGCTGACAGCTACTGTATTGACTGTTAGGACATTAAATATTAAATTCTGTTTGTTTTTGCAACCCCTCTATACCCGCGAACCGCATGTTTGTCGACAAAATAAAATGATTGCAATGCACTAAGAATGGGGGTGGGTTTGAAACGACTGAGAGCAAGAGCGTAATATTTATTGTGTGAATAAATTTGTTATTATAATACAATTTGTGTTAATTTGTGACGTATTTTAAAATTTATTGCTTGCCGTGTGACGTCGGACAGCTCACAAAATATCAGGACCTGCCGTGTGCCCAATAGTGCACACTTATATTTATTTAGCCCTAATATTTTATTGTATCCCAAAATTATTACTTCCAGACAGCTGCCCACTTCCATGAAGCGAAGTACTTCTGAAGAATCTGCCACTCGGCCACCTGGTTGCGAAATTCCCCGTACTGTGGGTCACTGAACCTGAAGTTTTATGGCTTTCGCAATTGATAGGTTGCGCGAGGCTTTTGAAGTCAGGACGTCGCTGTTGTAGTTTGTTACGCGGCCAAGGCTGGTAGTTGGTTACCGACGTTTCGGAAATGCCTTCCCTTTCCACCTTCAAAAACCAAACAGTCCAACATGAATTATTTCTGCCAGCAGCATCATATTCCGTTTGTTCAAGACCCTCTGTGCTGCTCTTTCCCATCGATCTTTGTCCTAGGAATGTCAAACGATGATTTTGTTCATTTTTAGCGATCACAATTTCTTGGCATATTTAATTATTTCAAAATTACGTGAAGGAAAATTAAAGTGAAAGTGAATATTCGTAACATTTTTCGAAATCGGAGTGCTTTTAAGTGGGAAAGTAATTAAATTATGAAACTTTAGCGAACCCCTGACTGTAGGATCACACAGTGATTCATTTCAATTAATTTCTGTATTAATAGCAATAAGGCCAATTAACAGAGACAGCAGAGAATGCTTAAAAAACACAAACTACAAATGCAAGCATATACAAATAGATAATAAGAACAAACCACGTGTGTTGGGACTTGGTAGATGATGATGATGATGATGATGATGATGATAATAATAATAATAATAATAATAATAAAAGATCAGCGCTTGGAATAAAATGTAAAATAAATTATTCATACAATGGAAGCCGTGCACCGTCACATACAACTTCAGCGGACTATTCATACCCGCATAAGTATCTCATGCAGAGTACAAGAGATGTCAGCGGATTGGTTGACATCTCTGTGTACCGGGTAACAGCTTGTTGGACTGCAGGGAAAGACAGTAGCTGACTGCCGCTACATGTCACCAACTGAAGTACGTAATATTATAAAAGTATTACAAATTTGTGTAAGCTTCATTACCACCAAGGAAATAAGTGTTTGTGAATGTGACCTTATTACACGGCAGGGATTTGACGTCTGTGCCTGTGTAATGGCAGGTGCTTGTAATGATGGGTGTCAGTGCAAATGATGTCGTGGAATAACTGCAGACAGTATAAGAAACAGTCGCCACGTTGGACCAGACGTGCAGCACGTGACATGTGTTGGCTGGGTGACGTCACGCTTCATTGCAGTTATGACGTGGCGTCAGACACTGGCCAGACACTGAGTGACGTATCGCATGAGCAACACCTAATGTCCGTAGACGACGACGTTCGTTAAAAAGACTCTTGTGCCACTGTTACTGTGTGACGTACACATTTTTCCAAGGGAAATAATATTGTGCCTGCGTGCGTTAGTGTGTGTGTTTGTGTGTGTGTGTGCGTGTGCGTGCACGCGCGCGCGCTGTAAAATTCAAGAACGGAATTTAATAATGTAAGAGAACATTGTCTGAATAACTACTTTCTATTTTTTGTTGTTTCTGTTCGGAATGGACGCAGAAAAGAAAGTGATAACAAAGTAGAGGCTTACCTCTTTTTTTTTTTTAAAGTAAACGTCAGTAGACATGAACCGTATTGAAACAAACAGATGCAAACACGTTCGGGTTTGTTTTGTTGCCATGATCACGCGGGCTATTTGGTTTGATGGGGCACGAGATGAAAGCAAAAGCTTTATGGTTAATTCAGCTCCTATCTACAGAATTACTTCTCTTTCCGTAGACATTACATTACATTTTGCTACCATAATGGTGAGAGATATCCGCTGGTGGAACATCTCTGGGATCAGAGCATTGCGTTGTGAATGCTGCTGGTATTCATATTGCTATTATTAAAATGTGTTTGATTGATGTTAACCGGATGTACAAAGCGAGTCGCAGGAAGTACAGGGGACTGTTTCTGTAGCCGCACTGCGGGCGGCATAAACTCTTCAACAACGATGTCGTCCGCTCTACGGCGAGAAGTCCTGCAATAAATACATACTTTATTTATTTCGAAGTTTGCAAGTGGACAGTGTTCACTGCACAGTGTGTGGAACTGTTGGTGTGTCACATAACGGTTAAAAAAGTGTTCTTACTTTTGTCATCGCGTTGTGATTTTCACTGTCGTTTAGAGAAATAGCTCAGCCATCAGTCCAAACACGACTGTCAACTATATTCCAAATCATTTAGCTTCATGTTCCGATCCCAGTAATAATCATCGTCAGACGTTTGCATAAAAACTGTGTATTGAAGGCAGAAAGTGCATTTTCTGATATACATTTGATAAATGATATCTCATAATCTTCATATTTGCACCGTGTATCAATGATAATTAAACATTTTATTACCCAACTAATGCACAATATATAATATGCAGATACAACGGGTCAGAATATGCTGCTATAACACCGACCTCGTCCATGTCAACGGACACGATAGAATCATTCTTGTAATTTTTATCAAGGCACTGTACAAGTCTCCCTGATGATGGATCCTCTGTGACCCGAAACATGTTGGAGCACTTTTAAATATTTTATAATTTTAATTGTATATACATATTGTATATTGCGCCTTAGTTGGATAATAAAGTGTTTAATGATACCTCATAATTTACCACTTTTTGTTCCGCAGTAAATTGCCAAACAGACTGTCGGAACGTAGGTAGGACCATGCCGTACTGGAATTGGGTTTCAACTGTTTTGTTAGAGAGGTAAGAAACAGTAGCTACTGTAAAGATTTTAAACAAGTATAAGAGCCCCGGAACAAAATACAGTATGCACTTTTTACCTTAAACGTACAGTTCTTATGCAAAAGACTGATAATAATTATTATTCGGATCGAAACGTGTAGCTGAATGATTTGGAATGTAACTTATAGTTGTGTTTATTTAGACTGATGTGTGGGTTGTATTGAGCGGCGCTGCACAGTATGTCTGGGATATGTGGACACCACATTGCGTTTTGTCTCTTAGAAACAACGAATTGTCATGGTTTGGATAAATTTGAACGTTCTGTCTGTTGTTGCTGCTGCAGGAGTAGAGGGTATGTGGTGGACATAGACCGGCCGGGTTTGATAATTGTTGGGTGCCGGCGTTACTGCATGCTGTACAGTGTACAAGATATGTGGTGGACATAGGCCGGTCCTGCGACTTTACATTTACTTGTAATTAATTTTGAAACAATGCAATATTTTTAGACATTGTAAGGAATCTTTTAACGTAATTCTCTGTCCTGCTTAATGCATTACAACGGTTTTATATTGAACATTTCGTGTTTGCAGACAAACTTTGTAATATTAATTACTGTCATTATGTAGCAGTTTATTATTTGTACGTTAACAATTTTTTTACTTTAAATCATTAAAAAAGTCATGAAGTAATAAAGTGGTGTCACCACTCACTGTTTATTAACCAGCCCTTATGCACCACCCTGTATATACCAATCATATGTCAGTTTCTGCTCCGACGCCTTTCTATGTCTGCTAACACCACCATCACGCAGCTCAGTCTAACTGTAAATTCTTTACAAACATCAGATAATTATACGCACGTTTTGAACGTCAGGTATAAGATCGTATATTTTCAATCACAGATGTGCAACAAAATACGGTCTTATACCTGACGTTCAAAACGTGCGTGTAATTATCTGATGATTTGTAAAGAATTTACAGTTAGACTGAGCTGCGTGTTGGTGGTATCAGCAGACATAGAAAGGCGTCGGAACAGAAACTGACATATGATTGGTATATACAAGGTGCTAAACAAGTGGTTATACAGAACGTGATGAACGGTTCGTACGATGTTAAGATGGTGTTCCTAGTGGTTTTATTTTAATTGTTTTTCATTTTATTTAGAAAGCGATTTTGATTTTATCCACTATGACAAGATACTACAAACGCGTCCGTGCATATAAATACATGTAGAACTGATTGCTTAATTACGTAAATGAATTTAATTTACACACCAGAACGACTGCGAATACAATATTGTGTTTCATTTTCCTGAAAGTTAGAGGATGGAATTTCACTTAAATTATAATGCATAAACATTCTTGAGAGTGCCCATTTACGGTATTTCTGCAGACACACCGCAGAAACAGCTGATGTTCTATGTTTATTGTGCTGCTCTGTGTACAAGTACGAGTATTATTCGTAACAAAAACATTCGACAGGAAGGTAATTACACCCTTAATCGCGGGAGTCTGAAGAATAATTATTCATTTGACGATTCAGTTGTTCGGTGAACATCAGTGAGCATGTGGCCAGTGAATAAAACATTCACTTAGGGCACCAATCCTATGTTTTCTGCACCTGGAACAGTACCATGATCTGTGTGTGTTTGTGTGTGTGTGTGTGGTGTGTGTGTGTTTATGTGTGTGTTGTGTGTTTGTGTGTGTATGTTGTGTGTTGTGTGTGTGTTGTGTGTTTGTGTGTGTGTGTTGTGTGTGTCTTGTGTGTTGTGTGTTTGTGTGTGTTGTGTGTTTGTGAGTGTTGTGTGTTTGTGTGTTGTGTGTTTGTGTGTTGTGTGTGTGTGTTTGTGTGTTGTGTGTTTGTGTGTGTTGTGTGTTTGTGTGTTGTGTGTGTGTGTTTTGTGTGTTTGTGTGTTGTGTTTGTGTGTTGTGTGTGTTGTGTGTGTGTTTATGTGTGTGTTGTGTGTTTGTGTGTTGTGTGTGTGTGTTTGTGTGTTGTGTGTGTGTTGTGTGTTTATGTGTGTGTGTTGTGTGTTTGTGTGTGTTGTGTGTTTGTGTGTGTGTTGTGTGTGTGTTGTGTGTTTGTGTGTTGTGTGTGTGTGTTGTGTGTTTGTGTTTGTGTGTGTGTGGTGTGTGTGTGTGTTTATGTGTGTGTTGTGTGTTTGTGTGTTTATGTTGTGTGTTTGTGTGTTGTGTGTGTGTTGTGTGTTTGTGTGTGTTGTGTGTGTCTTGTGTGTTGTGTGTGTTGTGTGTTTGTGTGTGTTGTGTGTTTGTGAGTGTTGTGTGTTTGTGTGTTGTGTGTTTGTGTGTGTGTGTGTTGTGTGTTTGTTTGTGTGTGTGTGTTGTGTGTTTGTGTGTGTTTGTTTGTGTGTGTGTTGTGTGTTTGTGTGTGTTGTGTGTTTGTTTGTGTGTTGTGTGTTAGTTTGTGTGTTTTGTGTGTGTATTGTGTGTTTGTTTGTGTGTGTGTGTGTGTCCTGTGTAAGTTCGTTGTAATGCAGCAAGAACACCTGAACGTCACTGCTGCTGCAGGCATGTCAGTAAGTATTTTAGGGGAAAAAGTTGTTATATTGGCGAAACAGCGTCATCTTAAAGCATGATGGTTTGTGCGCTGTTCGTGACGGTCGTCCAGGCAGGCGGCGACAGCCCACAGAGGGAAATGCTTGATGTCCCTCGGTGTGTGTTGACGTGTAGAAACAAATTAGTTAAACGAACTGAGTTTTAAAAAGGGCAACGAAGTGTGTTTACTGCGCGGTACGTTTAGAATCTTTGAATGTTCTGTGGCTAATACCTCTGTTGGAAGGTCGGTTTATCTGTGCTATGTGCCACGACAGGGACACACCATACTCAGTGCCTCCTGTAATGGACAAAACCTGCTGAATTGAATATATTCCTTGGGACACTTCGCCATTACATATAGAATGGATGTGTGTAGAAAGTTCTGCCTTCCGTACGTTTGTTGTACTGTGTTGTTTGTGTGTTGTTGCATTACTGGCTTTGCAGAAGGGCTGTGTTCATCAAGCTAATCGTTTTCGAAGGGATTTACCTGTTTGCATCCCCGAACGATTAGCTGGACCCCAAAGGAACTTTGTTTAGGCTTCACGCATTACAGACAGTCCGGAGAAGCTGGCGATATTTAAAGGATTTACAAGCGGTGGTAAAAATGTTGTGCCTGTCCACGCCGTGAAGGCACGGGGGCGTGTAGGGGAGTAGGGCAATAGTTTCGCACATTGTTAAACTGAGCAGTGGACGGAGGTGAGCGGTAAATTTCACACCCGGGTTATTTACCTGGTAGAAAGAACCGTGTATATCCACTGAACAGGAGGTTGGATGGACCCCAGACGTTTCGGAGAGGAGAAAAACTTCTGCCAGTCCGTAGCTTAGTAGCAGCACTAATTGCGCTGCAGCTTGTATGACGTGCGCGACTGGTTGGACTGGACCACAGTGTCTTGAGTTTCAAGGGTCAAGCAGTCAAATTATTTTGGACTCCTGGATCCCTGAAGATGAAGTCGCTATAAGCCTTCGAAACGTCGGGAATCAGGCACGAAAAGACAGCGTCACATTCCGCAAGACTACCGTCCTCAGTTACGACATTGTACAGTGTTAAGTTGCGCAGTTGTGTTCGTCAACTGTCTGGCAAGTGTTCGTTCGTGACGTCGTCAGTAAATGGAAATAAATGAGTTATTGACACAAGCTGGTGAGTTGAGGAGAGGTGAGGAGAGGCTGCCCTGCTTCGCCAGAGACGGACGTGACGCTGACACGTCCATACTTGGTCGGAAAGGTAGCCTTGTGGTCAAGATGCACAGGGCACGTTCTGTCGCAGACACGCAGGTGCACGTAATTGCTCGTTTCAAACTTAAGCCTTCTGACACGCAATAGCAATGGGAGGGGAGGTGGCGCTTTCAAATGATGTATGACCTACCGTTCTTCTGATGTCGCGGTGTGTGGATCGGCGAACTGGTCGTCAAATTGTTCGTTCGTACATCAGTTTGTGTTTCTTCGTTTGGTTCACAAATTTTCATCCGCTCTTTTAAATGGACTATAATTAGGACTGTGCGGATTGTCCTGAGTGGCGATTTGTGGGGCGTTGCGCTGTTCAAGTGATTTCACTTGAGTTCTCGTCATCCGCCAATTTTGAAACCGAAGTTACAAACGGACGGACGGACGGACGGACGGACGGACGTGGTCTTCACATAAGGCTTGCTTTATTCGTAACGAACGCCTAAAATTTGCCGGAAGTTAAATTACTCCACATCATCTGTTCATGTTTTGTTTACATGTAAAATAACCACTGCCACCGTGTAACAACCCAATTGCAGTAAATAAATATTATTATTATTATTATTATCATCATCATCATCATCATCATCATCATCTGTATTTTGTATACGATATTAAGTGATATAAGATCCGACCGTACGGAATATTGCGCCGTGTCCACTTGCAGATTGTTACCGACGTTTCGGCCTACACATTTAAGGCTTAGAAATCCCTGCGATTAAACACGACGCCATGAAGGTGAATGTTGGAGTGGAGGTATAGAGCCAATTACTTTTACACTGGGCGTTATATGGGGCGGTCAACTTGACCCCCTTCCCTCCGGGCTGCCTAACGTTGGGGGAGGAGCCCCCCCCCCCCGTTTTCCAGATAATTTTTGCTTACATTTTTGTGTACTTTCTCATTCCAGAGTACGTCGTTCTGTGTGGGTCGGGTATCAGGTATAGCTGTGAGGTAGGTCCACGTAGGGGTCTGCGTCATGGGGTCTGGGGGCCGTCTTCCGGGGTTAAAGTGGCCTTTTACAAAGCTGTAGGCTGTATGTGGTACTTTAGTTACATGTCTGTGTGGTCGTCCTCTTACAGGAACGATTCCAGGCGTTTGCTGGAAAATTAATTACAAAGACGCCTAAGACTTGTGTATCTCGGCCCATTCTGAGGGACAAGCTGTCGAGTGCGCGTTGCTCTGATATTGAAATTAAATATTTTAAACTGAAATTAAAAAATAATTAGTGTGTATTTGTGTTGCTGTAACGTTATTTTGACATACGGAGTGTGTCAGGCCCCTGGATTGGCCACAAGAATAGGAACACACACACACCCGCACACCAACCCACACACACACACACACACACACACACACACACACACAAACATACACACATACACACACATACATACATACATAACATACATACATATATACACGCACACACGCACAAATTCATGCCAAACCGCCAACCAGCCAGACGGACGGACAGACAGTAGGACGTGCCTCACTCGACGCAGCTGTATGTACAGTTTTATTGTCCTTCCAGTGCTGCCTGTTTAAGGTAGAAGCTACCAATGTCAGACAATCCATATTACGCGTGTAAAGGAAGGCCTACAGAACGTTCGGTTCCGACTGCTGTCAACTTTGCTGTCGATGTTATTGCAGTCACCTTGTACTGTGTTGTGTTGTGTTGTGTTGTGTTGTGAATACTTGCGAAAATGTTATTAAATATGTTAAGATCGCACTTGAAGTTCTGTTCTTGCTTTTACGTTAAAAATGTGTGACATTTTGCTGCCCACATCGCCAGCTCGCTTGTGTGTGTGACATGTACTGGTGCAGCGTAACGTTCTGCGGCTTTGGTTGTGCCTGTCTTAGCATTAGTTATGTTCGGCGCCCTCCCCAAGGACCTGCACTTCTGCCAAATTGTGTTTTAATGCACGGTTTGATAGCTTCGCGTTATTGTTTAATTCGAGTTAAATTTGTGTTCTGGGGAGTTTATTGAAGTGTGTCCAGCGAACAGGCAGGCAGGCAGGCAGGCAGGCAGAGTGAGCCCTAGGGACTACCGTAAAAATGATCATCATCATCGTGGTGATCGTGGTGGTGACGAACGGATGTGTGAGATTGTACAGTATGTTGTTTATGTTCAAGAAATAATTTCAGATCGGTAACTGAAGGAACGAGGCCTTTCAAATGAAAACATTTCCAAGCTAATTTTATTTCAGCATATTGCCGCAAACAAAGTCCTGTTTGCTGTGGCTGCTGCTGACATCATTGTCTTCAAGACCGCCATTCGTCATAGGAGGCTTGTGCTGTCGTTAGGCTGTCGTAATGGGCTGTGGCAGTACAGCTGTGACACACATTCGGAGAGCATTAAACACAGCACAGCACACATACAGCAGAGGGGCGGCTAACTGGGAACAATAAAGGCAAGTTGGGGTTTGTGTTGAGGGAGTAAGATCGAGTTAGAATCAGCTTCAGAAGGAATTTGCCTGGTACAACATACTGCGTTGTATCACGTATTCATGCATCCCTGATTTAGGGACGTGGTGGAAGGGGGAACTCTCTCTCTCTCTCTCTCTCTCTATATATATATATATATATATATATATCATACTCAGCCACCAAGAAAGAGTTGAGCTTTATAGTACCGTTTATTGTTGATAGGCCACACAATTGTGGCGAAGGAATGCCGTAACTTCTTCGTCTATTGTGTTGTTTATTTCTTGTCTCTCTTCGCCTTGCAGGTTCATCTTTGTCATCTCTCTCTCTCTCTCTCTCTCTCTGCCTCTCTCTGTGAGGTACAGGAAGGCCGGCACGACTATCAGTCATTATTTTCCGGAACATTTAGCACATACTTCAAAGTATTTCCTTTTCCCCTCGAAACTCCTTCAACTTAAGATCTGAAGTAAGTGGAAGGAAGAGGAAGGGAAGTTTGGGATCGGATTGTGGGGTAAAACTGGAAGATATAAGCTTATATAATACAGGGTGTGTGTGATTTATATGATCGTTATTGCATACTATCACACAGACAAACAGGAAGTGGTGTGGAGGGGAATCACGTAAGAGGCGGACGAATTATATGTGTTGGTTAAGAAACATTACATTATTTATACCATTTCTACATTTTATACGGTCTAATGTGAGGAAGTGTTTAGTGCAGGACGATACGAGTACACAGCGTGTCCATAAATGATGTTTGCAGCTGTACTGTCGTGTTGTTCGGGGCATGTATGTGGTACGCTTGATGTACTGCCGATTGGGACGGTGATCTAGAGGTGTTTCAGTGTGGCGTCTGTCTGGCAGTGCACGCAGCATTCCTGCACTTAGGTAAAGCTACGTTCGTCAGCAGGCCAATGGCAAGTGGCTTTCAGCCAGGAGAGGAGGCTTGATGACTCCACGTGTGCTGTGAATGACGGCAGCTTTGGTGTCAGTGCGGCAGGAAATCACCAAATCAACGGTAGATTGTTGGTTGATGCAAACGGCTTACGAACGGTGTTTGTATCTGTAGAGCAGAAAGTGCCAGCAGACTTTCCTGCCAACGAAGAAGGTTCTCACAACATGAAGCAGTCACTGTCGATCAGTCCGTAGTAATCGGCTAGTGTCGATTATCTCATAATTTGTGGTCCGTGAAAAACCTAGCGCAGTTGGCGGATGGACTTACTCGATACGTGACGGGGTAGGGGCCAGGCATTTGTGTTCTTTGTTCCACAAATCCGCTATCGCCGTTCCTGCACAAGTGACTCGCTTTTGGCCTTTTGTCTGACAGCTTCATCGGCCAAACACTAGCAATGATCTGTAGAGGACCGAATATGACCTGAATTACATTACGGCAGGTCTTGCTAAGTAGTCTTCATCTCTGTATATATATATATATATATATATATATATCGGTTACAGACTGCAGCAACTGCAGACTACAGGGAGAGCGAAACGGCAATAATCGGATTCGCATTTCCTCGAAAAGTGGCTATTGATGCTATTGGTCTGAAAATGGCCAAATTTTATGTCTGTTGAAGAATAAAAGACCAACTTGATGTCGCTTGCTATTTTATTTCACTTCTTATATGCTCAACATGTTTCGGACATTAATATATCCATAATCAAGAGTTCGATCCTATTCTGTTGAATTACCACATTGGTCGTATTGTTCTTGGTTCGATGTGTGTTGGAGTTTCGGTGTGGTTGGGTTGGAGTGGTATCCGTGTTGCAGGTATTCAACAGAATAGTCGCAAACTCCTGATGATGGATATATTAATGTCCGAAACATGTTGAGCACATAAGAAATGAAATAAAATAGCAAGTGACATCAAGTTGGTCTTTTATTCTGCAACTATCACAATGACGCACGGTACAATAAACATAAGATTTGTATGTTTGGGCTAGGATGTTTTAATATTATTTTTCCTGGCTTGAACTCTTTTTCAAGCATTGTAATCAGTAAAAGTGCCGTATCTGCAGCAAGACACTTGCGTGTAAACTGTGAAAGTAATGAAAGTTAGCTGTCTACCGCACTTTCACACGTACTGTATGTGTCAGTTTAGCTGAAGTGTGTCTTAAAATGGTATAAACTTTGATCGGTCTTACCAGTACGCATAGCTTTGCCACAGTTCTAACATCCTGTGCAAACGTGAACTGGCTCTTGTTACTGCTTCATACTCTTTGGGTGGCACAAAACATTCCCCTGTGATTAAGTTAATTACGAGGACTGGGTCGTGGAGGTAAGACTCCACAAGTTCCCATCTTTTTATCAGATGGAACTGAGTGATCATGTCCGAATTATGGCCGCCCTTTGCGCTTTTTCGCACTTAGTCATTACCTCACCACACTTGGAGCAAAGTAACCACGAAGTTGATACGACTTCTTGAAATGACATATTACCTAACAGCGGTTTAAACTTGGCATTTCGGTCATTTCGGTGTATGCGTGTGCGTGAGAAAGAGAGAGAGAGAGAGAGAGTACTTGGCATCGCTAGGTACCTAAGTCGACTGTATTTAATGCTTCATATGAAATTGTTAGCATGCCGAAATTTTTCATTAAGTTTCGGTGTAGTTACAGGGCAGTGTGATGAATAATTTGATAATGTGACAACAACCGTGTATATCTGGTAGCGACACTGGAAGCTAAGTTGGCAGTACCGTTCGTGGTAGGTGGCAGGTAGATAAACATAAACTGTGAACATGCTTATTATACTGATCTGCGCAACTATGTGGTTCCTTCAGACCTTCTCATCACCGAAGATGTGAATGCTCAGAAGAGAAGAGATGCCTGCAGTTTCATTTTTTTAATGACGCCAGGAGGTGGCGTTGTTTGAGAGGAGAACAGATGTTAGATATATTTCATACAGAGTGCCGTACAAAATATTTGGGTTGAAAGGTCAGTGTAGGGTAATCCTGACGAGAAGCTCGTAATATGGGCTTGTCATTCAATATTGGTAACACAGACAATGGGAATACTACAAGGAGTTTATGGTGAGACAAGAAATGCTTACCGAATTTTGGCGTGAAAACTTTATGGAGAGTATAAATACAATATCCTGGGAAAATATTTTGTAGGGTTTACGTTGTATCTGATGGAGAGATTTTGGTGTTAGCGGTGGTATACAGGGTTCTTGTTGTGTGTGACAGCTAAAGTTTGTCACGTCCGCTGCTACTCCGCCGCGCGTATGATCGGTGGTCTGAGTGAGCTGTGTGAGTACGGTATACGAGTCGACAGGAAGTGGCAGTAGTAGTTGTCAGATAAAGTAACGACGCGATAACTTCGTGGTGTGCTGACAGAGTGTCAGTTTGTCAGTCATTGCACATTGCGCTTGGAACCTCGATGTATCCTTCAGTAATGTTGAATTTAGGATATTTGATGCCTCATCTGAGTGGGTTGTTACTGGCGACAGTGGACATTTGCACCTAATTAGCACCGCACTGAATCAGTTTGGAGCTTTGTTTGAGAAGTGTTGACGCTCTCTTCCTTCCGGTACGTTCAGACGGCGCTGAGGGCTGCGTCAGGGCGGAAGGGGAGGCGCAGTAGGAAGAACGACACATTTTTGTTGACTGATGATTGCGAATTTTCTTGAGCCGGTGAACACGAATAGGAGAAGATAAATGAAGTCCATTACGAGTTCCTTTTTCTGTATCCTGGAATTAAGGAGAACCAGAAAGACTTCCAACTTTTGGACACGGTAGAGAAATTGGAGCTATACGTATCGTTGACACTTTTCCAGTTGAAAAAATTTCAATTCTGATCAAAGAAAAGGTGCTTTGGAATTAAGTCACCGAAGAAATGTTTTTCAGCATTTCCAAACATTGCACACAGTGTCAGATTATTGCAGTACCAAAGACGCTTTATGCGTAAAACTGTATTCTTGTGTCCGAGTGGATTTAAACTGTAGCATTTTGTTTCTGGAAACTGCAAAAACCTTGCAAAATTTAGGTTTTCACACCCCCCCCCCCGCTTCACAGAATGTAAGTATTCCGGGATATGACGTTGCGTTGTTGGATGAGTAGTGTCTGACGTTTCGAAGCAACCTCATGCTTTTCTCCTTTAATCATAAGGCGGTCCGAGAAGACTGTCTTTCCGTGACACATTATGTTCGCACGGTTCTGAACATCCGAATTCCGGAATATGAAGCCATGTAGTTTCTGAGATGAGTACTCACGTTTCGGAGGTACTTCTTGCTTCCCTTTTCATGGTACAATTTTCTGCCGTGAATAAAGTGGTAAGAAATCCTACGATACATTGATACCTACCTTCCTACCAAATTACAGTGCCTCACATTCCGTAAGACCATAATTTTTTGAAAAGATTTTTATCTGCCAAAATTGGTAGGGATGCGGGTTGATCATAATTCAGTTCCTTCCACCAACACCGCACAATTTTTCACGTATGTGCGAGACACACATTAATGCAGCCGGCGGACAGTCTTGACCTCTGACCTCAGGTACGTTTCAGGACTCGGCACGAAATAAAGCTTCACATTTCTTACAGGTGGATTAAATCGAATGCATACGAATATTCAATGCAATTTTAAATCATTTCTTGCAATGTACTGCCTCAGTTCATGAAAAACGTTTTCGTTAGATTTTTCTGAATTTAGAAGGGTGCAAATTGTAAACTGCGTGACTTGAGCAAGGCGTTCTTTGCTTGCAGTATGTCACACGGTTTTACATGGGTTCTGTAGGTGTAATTTGACACCCGTATGAATAGTGTGGCCTTCCATGCGCACATTTTCATCAACTTACGTATCCCAACAGAATTAAATGCACGTCTGATACGCCGATTTTCGCCTAGATCGGAGAGCAGAAGGAGAAAGTACGGATAAAAATTTGTTGTTGCCCCTAAATGAAGTATGGCTTTCACTGCGCCTGGTTTTGCGAAACCCTGACTCATTCAGTACAGTTCCGTGTGTATACGTAAGTGTTCTGTGCTGCTTTTCTTAATGGGGTGAGAACTGTGAAGTGACAATTTTATATAAGCCCTTAAGCAAAGTACGTCTCCACTAAACCGATTTCCCACGAAGCTTGCCGCTTCTCGTTCGATATACGTGGAGATCTTCCACACAGCACTTCACCAAAATCGGCCAAGGGATGTGGAAGTGCGGCAGAAGTCATCAGTTGTCACCCGACTGTGGACGAAAGTTGGCGCTTTTTGGATAATCTCTCGTGAAAAATTCCAGCACGGAATTTCATAAATATGTGACATATGTTCTGATTCTTGACACTAGGTTACAAACAAATGGACGGGCAAACGACGGGCGTCGTATTCACCAACAGAACTCCTGGTAACACTAAGATGGAGCAAGGCGTGTTTGTTCCTGGAACTTTGTCTTGCAGTGACATTAGTAGCAGTAAGTCACATTGGATTTGTATTGCATTCCACAGATACTTACTCCATGGTGCAGGGTCCTTCTTCAGAAGCTAACTGGTTTGCAGCCAGTCAAGAAATTCCCCGCATTTCACGGAACCCGAAGGTTCATTACCGCACTCACAAGCGCCCGCCACCTGTCTCTATCCTGGGCCAACCCAATCCAG
>Ga0123357_10001836_pt1 | contig 23038 bp, 21 predicted proteins | sample TergutEmb28metaG_FD_89873 | JGI IMG/M metagenome (GOLD analysis project Ga0123357, IMG submission 89873) | Embiratermes neotenicus P4 segment gut microbial communities from Petit-Saut dam, French Guiana - Emb289 P4 | ecosystem: Host-associated > Arthropoda: Insects > Digestive system > Gut ... | reverse complement strand
ACGTGCTGTGATGCTAAGCGGTGAATTAGAAGGTGGCTATGTGGGTGCTCCTGCACTGGCTGCGTGCTGTGATGCTAAGCGGTGAATTAGAAGGTGGCTATGTGGGTGCTCCCACAGCCTGAAAAAAAAAAATTCCCCACATATTATATTTACTTAAATGTTATATGGCCTTGATATAGTGTGTTGTGTTGATTGCGAGTCCTTTTTTTAATTTGAAAACCATGGTGTCTGTTACGGTAGTAGCAGTTTGCCTGAAAAAAAAATCCATACATATCATTTGCCCAAACATACAATGACCCTGCATTTAAGATGGCTCACCTCACATTGCTCTGTTTTCAGGAAAATACACATACAGAACATGGCAAATTTTGTGTGCAATTTTGTGACCCCTCTCCTCGCATTTTTCAGATGATGGTTTTGTGACCCTGCATGTAAGATAACCCCACCACACAGTGCTCTGTTTTAAGGAAAATATACTTACAAAACCTGCTGAATTGTGTGTGCATTTATGACTCACCCCCATTTTTCAGATGATGGTTAGGGAAAAGATTCTTGTCTTATATATGGGTAAATACAGTATGTAGTGACTACGAAACACTTTTCTTACTCATCAGTTTTCCCACTTTATAGTGGATGATCATTGTGACACGGTGGGACAGGAAACTACAAATTACGTACTCTTTTTATTGTGTGTATTTTTTTTTAAACTGAAAGAAGCAACCACTCATAGAGCATTTTAAAATGTTTTCCCAACAGAACTTGCAAATCGCAAAATCTTGGAAGAGATACAACTAAAAAAACAGCAAATTCTTAAGCAAGGCGTGGCACCAAGTCTGAATTCGCCTACCATAACTCCTTCTCTCTCTGCTGTGGGAACCACTGTTAATTTGGTAGGTGCCAGTTTACAGTTCAGCATTTATGAGTATGTACTCTTGAATTTACAAGCTATTAAATATCTTCGCATAGTAATGGTGTAGTTCAAAAATTATTTTGGTTTTGTTTACCTTGTTTCACACAACAAAACAACTTAAGTACAGTCACTTCTAAAAGTCAGCAACTAAGTAGCGTGGTAAGATTCTTACAGTATTGACACTAGAAAAGAATAGATTACCAACAGAAAATATTGATGAACTGTCATTATTGAAATCCCATAGTTATTTTAATGTTGCCAGATTTGTCTTGAGAATGAAATGTGCTATTTTGATGTTGGGGAGGGGACAAGATCAGAAGATTCAGCATAATTAACATGAATTTGCACTCAGATCATGAGCTTCAGTCACTTGACTCCAGTTTCCATGACACTAAATTTAATAGTATCTTCTAATTTTCTTGAACAGACCTTTTGGCACTGGAAGTTAGGTACTTGTAACCTGCAGTATGGGGCCTAAAAATGCCAAATCTTACATAATCATGACTGCTGTTTTGCTGAACCTGTTAAAATGCTAGTTCCATGCAGATTACACTGGGTACTTAATTCTGGCACCTAATGGTTAAATTGTTGCATTGTAAAATGTTTACCCATCCAAATTCTATATGTATAAGTTTCACTGTGAGGTCTCTGCATAGTATACATCTAACCCTGATGGTAGTAGATTAGCTGTATAAATTGCTGAGTTCCTTTGTAATGTAATACTTTACATTTGCCTCCTAGTTGACTCATGGATACAAGAATAAAAAAAAAAAATTATCTGAATAAGCAGTGATGATGTTTTATACATCAGGATTGACAGTATGACTGGTTCAGAATTTTACTGGATAAGAGTACAGGGCACTTAAGTTAGGTTTAAACCTGTGTCTGGGAAACAAATGATCACAGTAATGACCAAGTGACATGAAATCATGCAATAGTGAGTGCAAATTATTATATTCACCTTGGTATTTATAGTCTGGTTATTTAAATACTTTAAGAAACAATGTAGTCAGTGTACAACTGAGCATGAAAATTACAGCATTTTATGGGGAATGATGTGGATGAACCAAACATTGGCAGAGCTGTCATTCTTATGTGTGGTGGTGCTAGAGCTATGTACTTAGCAGCTTCCATTAGACAGATTGTTGTGGAAGACTATAATTACAATTAAAACTGCTGGCACTGTTTGTAATCTGATGCACATGGACTAAAGATGGCAATGCGTACAAATTCGTGTTCAGAATCAGGATTTAGTGTTTTTAAACTGTAATATTGATTTCTTGTTAGCATATATATTTTTGTCAGAGCGAGTGCAGGTGGATGAGACTTCTGATGTAATTGCAATTACGAATGGTGTGATTAGGGAAGTAACTCTGTTTGGCATCTGCGGAAATATATACATAATCCTATACCACACAAAATTATCCTACTGGATGTAGTCTACCTTTATGTGCTGTATAAACTACAAGGGAGTGAAAATTCAAGCAAAGCCAGATACTGAATTCCATTCACAGAATTGTAGTAGCCAGGAAATGTTGTAGGTTCTATGCTGGGTCTTGACATATGTATTGCAACATTAATGTAAAAGCCCTTATTGTCTGTGGCAATCAGCCATATCAAACTTGAGTTAAAATCTGATATTCTATAGACATTTTATGTGTCTTATCAGGTCTATACAAGGTTGATTTCAATCAGGCCATTGATGAATTTCATCGTGGAGACAGAGAAGGTCTCAGGAACATGGGTTTTCAATTATTATTACTATGTATCTGAAATAGTATGATTCAAATAATACCATAAAACTACACTCATGGGTGTAAAAGATAGCCCCTTTATATTAACACTCTGACTTGTTGAGGTCAGATCATCATCCAGGAGACAATTACACAAGTTCTGACAAAAGTAAGAAAGGCTGGCATTAATTTATGTTTGCATTAAACATGTCTTGTACCAAGGTGCTCAAAAATAGTACTCTTGCATTTGAAGATGTGTTCTTATTTACTTTACTAAAATTTCTTTTTCACAGCTCTGACAAAGAGGAAAACAACATAAAATTTTAAAAAACAAAGTGTCATCATGCAGGCCATTTGACAAATGGAGGTCACTGTAGCTTAAGATCATAAGCATCGGATAGACTTAATACTACATCGTATCAGCAAGATAGGCAGTGTATGTATATTGTAACATTGTGGCATGTTTGCGTAACCAGTCCTTGTCATGGAAAAGCAACAATACACTCTGATTGTATTGCTTACCTACATGTAGCTGTCATCAGTAGAAAAGAGTCTGGTGTTGATATGGTAATGGAACAGTTGGTTCCCTTTTCACTGCTGATGAGCTATAAAATATTCCATACTGCTTTCAACAGTATGAAGGTAATTAGGTCTTCATGTAATATGCCCAATATTTTTGTTCAATTTCAACCAAATCTGGTGTTCCTTGACAGATTTTCATCAGAGCCCCCATTATCAAATTCCATGAAAATAAGCCAAGTTGGAGCCATGATATTACATGCAGATGGACAGACAGACAAACGGACATAGCTAAGCTAATAGACACCTTTTATGACTACACAAACATGCCTGAAAGTCAGTACAACACCATACATTTACAATGAAAACATTGTCACCAAATTGTACTGTACTGAAGACACCTTTATTATTTTCATGAGAACTCACACTGTTCTCTCCCTGATAATGGTCTGATGCACTGATACATGTCAGGGGAGTATTAATGAAGATGATATCTTTCATGCCCATGATTGCACCTTATGGGTTATTACTTGAAACACTGGTTTTCAACTCAGATTTGTTACAGCTGAATGTCCAAGAATATCTCAGCTGTAAACCTTACATTAGTACAGAAATTTATTCCAAAATACAGTATTTTAGTCTTTATTATATCACAGTTATGTTGAAGATTGTTTGTTGCCTGATGCATGGTTATGATAGTATTTAGAAATTAGGTAGTTCTTCATCTGCTTCAGGCGACTGGTTGTCATTGTTCTCATTTATGATAAACTTGCATGCTAGTTAGGTAGTTCGGCAGCTAGCATACAGGTTCAGGTTGCAAAGGTTTTTGGTTTATATCCCACCTTCTGCTAGTCATACTATAATTTAAAACAGAAACAAAAGAAACATCGTCACTATAATAAATATCAGTTACCTGAAACCAGGAGTAGAACTGATTTCACAAACTATGTGTGGGTATTATACATCTGATAATGTATAGTGACTGATTGTGGTGCAGTGAATCAACCATCATCACGTAAGTGCAGAAAATGGAAGAATACAGTCTTCTTGGGTGTTACATTATGTATGGTTTTGTAGATGGGTACCATCAACTATGTGGCTTTACATCCTACAAGACCCTAATCTTGTTATTCATTGCCATGAGAACCTCTAATTTCACCATGCTTCGTCTGTTTGACAGCCTGTGTTCATGTCCACCGAAGCACACATGATGTCACCTTCCCAAAGAGCTGCCCTTCAACATGCACACAGCCTGTCTTTTGGATATTTTGTCACACAAGATTCATCATTCGGAAATCTCATATTGCCAGTTCTTCCACGATTTGATGCCAAGTAGTGCTGAAACATACCAAGAAACAATATGGCATGTATAATAAAGCTTAAGAATTTGGAGCAATATCTGCAGGAAGTTGAGGTATTTGAAAGCCCTAAAGTGCATCTGGAGCAATATGCTACAATGCCCCATATTGGAGCTCGGGTGTTACATACAATCCAGTCGTCCTTTGGTGACATTGATGGTAAATTAATTGCAGATTTAGGATGTGGGTGTGGAACTTTGTCAGTTGGAGCAGCAATACTAGGAGCTGGATTGTGTGTAGGATTTGACATAGATGCTGATGCCTTGTCAGTATTCCATAGTAATGTGAGTGAGTTTGAACTGAGTAATGTGGATGCTGTACTGTGTGATGTGACAGAATGTTTACCCAGCCGCTGGCAGAAACAGTTTGATACTGTTATTATGAATCCACCATTTGGAACAAAAAATAATCATGGTGTAGACATGAAGTTCCTTCAGGCTGCCCTTGATTTAGCTACAACATCTGTGTATTCTCTACATAAGACATCCACCAGAGAACATATCCTTGCTAAAGCTGTTGATTGGGGTGTTAGAGCGCACGTTTTGGCAGAACTAAAGTTTGATCTCCCAGCATCGTACAGGTTTCATAAGAAGCTATCAGTTGACATTGAGGTGGATTTTATTCGTTTCTGGTTTAAGACCCCTGTTAAGAAGTGATAAAATAGCAGTTATGAATATTGGTTAAGTTCTAGGACAGTTATTGAGTTTGTCAGCTTCATGTGTTATATATTATGTGTTTCACATTAATCATGAGAAAGGAAAATCTGAATACATAGAAGATTCATATACATAATACTTAAGTTGACCTATGTATTATGGTTTTTTGAACTCGGTCTCTTATTTAGTGAGATTATAGGACTGAAAAGATTCAAATCAGAGCAGCGGTTCCTTGATTCATTATTATCCTTCAGTTATTGTTCCAGTGTTTAGAGTTGTGCCTTTCTGAAAGATTTCCCCACCAAGATTTGAAGTACTTTTTTTTATTTCTGCCCATATTGTGCATGTCCATCTCATCATAACATCAATTTTAGGCACGTTCACATAGTCACAAGAAGTGGCTTTTAGCTTCGCCATGTCTGTCCATCTGTCTGTATCAGCTGGGCTTCCATTGGCCATGTTTTTGTGAAATTTGGTATTGAAGACTTCTATTAATAGCTGTTATAATTCAAATTTGCTTAAAGCCAGACAAAAATATAAGGCACTTCTACTTGAATACAGCGATGAAGTTGCTCAACAATACAAAAGAGGATGTGTTGTGGCATTTCCATTGTACAATGGTAATGTGAATGTGCCATAGTGTTACTTCATAAATACACTGTCTTATCTTGTTTATTATACTCCCTGTGTTTCAGCAGGGGGTGGGTATGCTGACATACAAATGTCAAACACTTTAAGTGTGTACTATCAAATGCCAAGGAATGTGCTTAGCATGTGGGTATGAGGTGCACATATGTGTTCATGCACAATTTGTGTGTGTGTGTGTATGCATGTGCACACACACACACACACACACATATATCTTGCTTTCCAAATACACTTCCATGGCATAATAGACATGGACGTAGTCATCTATCTTAGCATACAGTACAGCATTAAGTGAAATTTGAGAACATATTTTTTTTTTAACTTATTTGTTGTTCATTTTATTTGTGGATTAATTTTTGATATGCCAGAAACCATTAAATGATTGAGATGAGCATCAGTTATTATGCTGTTCTGTAATCTCCATAATTAAAGAAATTATGCAGTAGGAAATTAGTTCCAGAAACTAATTTTAAAAATTGTTTAATTTTATTATTTGTTGGGTTTTACCTAGAATTCTTGCACATAGCAAGAGTTTTTTTTTTAGCATTTCAGTGTCAGTATTGAGATACTGAGGAAAATGGGGTGCTATGAAACATTGCCATATGCATTGCTGCATGTAACTAACATCATTATTTGCTAGTTAGTGGCACTGGCAGTTTGGTTTGTTACCTTCCATGAAGCATGCTTGTATATCTCACCTCACCCTCTCACCCTTATCTCATCAGTGTCAAGCCTGGACTTAATCTTTAATGCGGAACATGGAGGCATGTTCCTCCAAAATGTCAATATTTGTTTACAGTGCTGCATAGTGTCAAAACTGGAAGCTCGCAGTCAGACCCACCTTCAAGTCTGTATGGTGTTGTAACCGTAAAGACCAGTGTAAGGGAACTTTGCTGAATATTATCTGTGTCCCAAACAATCCACTTCAGTGTTATGTCAAATAACTCCTTTAACCTATAGATGAATGATGTAATGTATTGTTTGACATGTACCAACCATTCCATGCATAGATGTGGAACTGGTGTTGCAGTAAAATGAAATTTGAACGAATGTGGAAAGTGTGGTTTGTGATTGTGTAACATGTATGTTTAATCTTAAATTCCCACGTTATCATGATGCTTCCGTGCCCAGTTTATTCGCTTGTAGGGTTTGGTTTTACATTAACCTCCCTTAGTCTGTGGCAGCCTGCTATATTAAGTGCAAGCTTCTTTAGGACAACTGTTGTGGGTGATTATTAATCTCAGTCTCCAGAATAAATAATATTTGTCATATCACCACATTATTTTGTATGTATCCTGCTTTGAATTTTTAAGACATTAATGGTGATGTTTTGAACCAAATTTTGTAAAAAGCCATTGTTAACAGAGCACTGTGACTTCTGTAATTCTTTTACATCTAAGGAAAGTCTGTGCCTCTGTACAAAAACTATGTTTACAGATGTATTTTTGTTTCTTCCAGAAGGATGGGAAGAAATAGCAGAAAGCTTGGGACAGGGGAGCAGTTGTGGAAGTTGTTAGATCAGTTAGGGAAAAGAAAGTGTATTTTTTTATGCATTGAAAGTACATATATGATTTACCACAATAAATGCTTAAAGCATATGTCAGTAACAAACATGCAAACGTGGATAAATCTGTAAGCCTCAAACTGGGAAGGAAGCCTGTTGTCCCCCAAACTTGGAAATGAAATGGTCTTGATCTTGATTGAATGGTGCAAGCAATATATTGACCATACCATGCTGCAGTTTCCTAAGGAAGATTCTGCCCCTTCCACTGTCAGATAGTCATGACAGTACTCCCATGTATGCAACACAGACAACAATTCGGTGCCTACAAATTGTGTTACACATGTGCTTGCTGCCACAGTGTATGCACACAACTCAGGTATTCCTGCTGCTGTTTACAGCATAATATAGATTAGAAGCAGGAGATGGTTCAAATACCATCTGAGTCAAGTTCTACCTTGCTACAGTCACTGCAGTAAGGTGGTTATAAAGGCATTATTTGAATGTCATCACTATGTAGGTAACTGCTAATAGCTTGTGGAAAATAACCATTCATATATATGCACTCATTTTTCAGGCAGATTAACTTTTAGATGAAAAAGAAACAAACTGAAATTATAGTTTACAGGATGCAGCAGTGGCTTTCGATAACCTGGCTCTAAACTGGGAGCTTTATTCAGTCTAGAAATCTGAAGCTCTGCATGCAGAGATGAGCCTTATCGCTTAATGTAAGTATGGAAAACACAATAATTCTATGCGTCATTTCAAGCCCCCATCGCGGTGTAAATGAGATATTCGCTTTTCTAGGATGGTTGTTGCAGACATTTTGGGACAACCTCGGGTCCAATGCTGGCAACTACAAGACTACACTACATGACATTCCGGAAGAGCGAGGATCTCATACATATTCTAATGCACAGTCACGTGATATTTTATACAATCATCATCGTCTTCCCCCATGGATTAGGTCGTTTGACCTGTACCAGTATCGACGGTCTTTTCTTCCTCGAGGTTTGTTGTTGAGGGCGTTTCGGGAGTCTGGTGTTGTCCATCCTTTCAAGGTGGTTGATCCAGTTTTGTTTGTGTTTGAGTCTCACGTCTTGTATTCCAGAAATATCTAGTTCTTTATTTTATACAAATAAGTTAAAAATGCAAAGAACGCCAAGTAAATGTCATCACAACTACTTTACAAACCGCGGCTTGACGCCATTAAAATCTTCGTCCAATAGTGATACGCAACCACTCCGAACTATGGTTAATTAATCTGTGACCGGCCCATGTTGTGTAGCCAACTGTGATGACATAAACGTAAGAGAACTACGGAGGGGAGCAGAGAAGATGTGTACTTCATTTTGGGACACACGAATTCCCACACCAGTTTTTAATTTGTTAGTTTTCCCGCAGTTTTGGAACAAATAGTCGAAAAATGACAAAAGTGAAAGTATAACATCTCATCTGAGTAATGGGCTAGGCGTGGCTTTCTAGAAAAGTACCACACAGTACGTCTGGCAGTAACATGGATCGAAGTTGTAATGAGTTATTCGTCGTTGAGAGCACAGATCATATTTTCTTTTATCTTAGTAATTAACTAACTTGATGCACAAAATTTTTGTTTTACAGTAAGTTTATTTCGTGCCTCTACATGTTTTGAGCACCATGTGCTCATCATCAGGAGGTCGAAATTGTATTATACGGTCAGCAAAACATAAAAAAAAAAAAATCATGTAGTTGAGAGCGTACTAGATGATCTGTGGTTGAGAGTGTGTAATGTTGGTATGTATCGGGAAAATATAGATCATTTAGCATGTACTGTGCTGTTAAAGGACGGGACATGCGTATGCAACACGGTTGAGAGGTTATAACCTCACTTCATTTTCAGTAATCTGCTCGGGAGTGTAAACGTTTAATGAATTAACTTACACGACATTGAAATGCGTATTCGTCACCCCAGGAACTTAACCAGAGGCGGAGTAATATTCGCTATTATTATTGGCACGATCGGGGGTGCTTATATTTGGAAGCCATTGCTGAAAGAGGAACTGAGTAAAAGAGCTGCGAAGCAAACAGACATAAAATAGCATATTTTCATTGGTTTAGTAGCATACGAGGTAAATAAATATGTAAGGTATTCCTTTCTATTCAATGGCATGGCATAATGGTATGTGGTTGGTACACTTCACTATCACGCGACTTCACTATATGTACGGTGAAACTGTTCCGTGTGCTGGGTTATTGCATTTTTCATCTGAATCGTGACCCCTGTTGTGGTTAACATAATTGTCACATATATCTAGTAAATGCGTATAACACAGCCTAATAATCAGTTGTTCACCCATACTCTTTATTGTTGCATTTAACCAAATGACTAAGTTGGGGAGTGAAGCTGATCATTAGTCTTCAAATAGTGGAGGTTAGGATTGAGTAGAGCTAAACCTTCAATGCCTCGTACTTCCTCATGGTGTGCAAAGGTACGACTTCATCTAAATGCTCTCAAGTGTGATGTAACAGAGTAGGGGCTACGACAAAGTGGTTTAGGCACGTCGCTACTCGCGCTAGGTGTGGAAGAATAATATTCTGGTAGCCTGTGTACTCACGAGGTGAATGTGAAGGGCATTGTAAAAAATCCTCTAAACAAAAGGGGATCATAACTAACAAGAAATAGCCTGTCATATTTGGGTGACCAGAAATAAGAAGCCATAAAATAAGGAAACAATATTTTAGTCTATTTTATTACAGCATGGCTCTTGGCTTTGTCCAGTATGCCACCTGTGGCACAGAGAAGTAACTTGTTATAGCATTTGGAAACAGATAAACTTAAAGTGAGGTCACATTGAACTGTGTCACAAATTAGCTTAGTGACAATCGAAAATCCTTTTTCTATGTACATGTTATATTGATTATTTGTACTGCTTTAAAGGAATGTAACCCAACATCAAGCTTAGCAGAGTTGCAGAGGTCTGGTAAACTGACTTGAAAATAATCAAGTATTAATTCTCTATAGAAAGTGAACTTATAGAATTGAGGATCATACACAACAATGAACTTCATGATTTATAGACTTTTTCCATTATTATTAATGTAATTTAATAAAGGGGTGGTGGGCTTGGCATGTAACATAAACTGAGTAAAGTGAAATACTTTCAGAATTCTGGTAGGAGTAACCATGGAAAGACTCAACTTGGAATACTGTGAAGCATATGGGAGTGTATTACTGATGCCTACATTAGAGAAGCATCTTTTGGGGAAGCAGAATTGTTTGCACTAGTGCAGGATCATGTTTGAGGGCCTAGTTTGAATAATAATAATAATAACAACAATAATGTTGTCATCGTTGTCTCTTGTCACAGACCTTTTCTCCCTGGTGCTTCTGTTGAACCAACAGTGATCCCCACCACTCAGACTTCAAGTTTCAGACTGCAGTACTGTCCATATTATGTGTGATATTCCAGTATAACTGTCTTTTATAGTGAAGCTATTGACTCTTTTCCTGGTATGGCTTCCAAATTTTTCTTTAAAATGTTTGTTACTATTCCGGTGGCTCAATTTACTGTTGGTGCAATCATCCATTTTGTGTTCCAAATCCATTGTATCTCTATACTCAATCTCTTTATCATCATCGTCATCAAGTTTTATGTGTGTGATCTTTTGTTTCAGATCTGAATTATCATATAAAAAGGTAACTTTTAATTTCAGGCTTAGGGTGTTGCCTTTGCAGACCAGGGGACAAGTGTGAATTTCTTAATAGACAAAATGCAGAGACCAAAACTGTTCCATATGATAAGAACTCATCCGGTATTACTACTGGGTGCGGGACTGGTTTGTACAGCAAGTATAATAATTACATACATGAAAATAATACGTCCTGCTTTGCAAAGACGGAAGTCTGATGAAGCTCAAGTTTATGCAGAATACATATTTCAACAGGAATCAAAAAAATTAGCAACTAAATCAAACTCTTAAGGAACTGACACAATGTGACACATACTATAGTAAAATCAGTAAATTATATGCCCTGCTTTGAAAAGATGGAAGTCTGATGAAGCTCACGTTTATACTCAATACTTATTTCAACAGGGATTAAAACAGTTAACAGCTAAATCAAACTCTTACAGAACTGATACATTGTGGCACATACTACAGTAAAATCAGTAAAGCAGTGAAGTGGATGTAAACATGAAATATATATAAACAAAATGTGTACCATTAATTGAATTTTGAACCTTCGGTGAGTGTTAACTATGTTGCACCATGTTCTTATTTCTGACATGGAAGAGTTGAATAAATATTTGTGTCTTTTAATATATATATATATATATATATATATATATATATTATTTAAGCAATTTTGTTAGTGATATGTACTGATGTTAATGATAGTGTAGTAGTAGTAGTAGTAGTAGTAGTAGTAGTAGTAGTAGTAGTAGTAGTAGTAGTAGTAGTAGTAGTAGTAATAAATTCATCACTGAGTTATTTGAGTTATTTGAAATGTACCCATGTAGTGGTTGAGTGGTGTACATTAGAGGTTCATGTTTAAAAGTTTGGAGTTTTAAATCTTGGTCTAGAGATAGTTATGAATGAAAATTTTTTGTGGTTTTCCTGCCTTTGCACGCAAAATTGTGGGTTAGTACCTCAAATGAGGCCACAACCACTTTCTCTCCAGTCATTCATTAATCAACCTGTCTTGTAGTGCTGGATACCATAAGCTTTTAACAGTCTCTTTCAGTGTGTTCTAAATAAATGTTGCAGTTGTCATATTTTGTAACTGCAGATACTGACAAACTAAAAGGTTACTGCAATTCCTATGTCCTGTTTAAATATGTGCAGTCTTAATGTACCTTGTTTGTCACATTAGGTGTGTTAAAAAGCTGCGTCATGCCATCTGTGATTGTTCACAGTGACTGAAGTAACAGCACTAAGTAAATGGTGGAATGTGGAATATATGTATGTATATATTGCAGTTTTCAGTCTCAGGAACCAGACAACCCAGATGAGTAAAGTAAAATGTGGTTTCTGTAGCAGTGGTTGATCTGAAAAGGTCTGTTAGCTGTAAATTATTTCCACTTGCCATCAACTGGCAGCACCAAACACCAATTCTGAGGGTTTGGCCATTAAATGTTAGTGGTGTCTTGTTGTTCTGTATATGATGTAATTATTATACAATTGCCATCATGACAAATGTAACGGATGGAATTTTGGGAGTGCCTGGTATTAAGTGATCCAGAATCATTTGTCTTCCAGTTTACTGCACAAAATATAATGGAACAAGACAGGCATTGTACGTATAATGTAATATTGAGGTGTGTTCATGCAACAATGGAAAAGCAATCAGTATTACATATTCTGAGTGTGTGTTTGTAGCTGTAGGTATCAAGCTTGCCATGTACATGCTCCATATTGTCATCTGTGGCCTGCTCTACAATATTTTTCCAAATTATCTCGTAAAAGGCATGATAAAAAAAAAAAAGCTATTGAACATAAAATGTGTTATGATTTTATTTACAACTTTTGTATGTAGCATTTTTAAATCTAAGAAGAACTGAGTGAGATATGATCAATAATGTATATTGGTCTTTATGTAAAAGACCTGATATTCTTGTTAGATTTTAATGAAAGTTGAATTTTCTTGACAGATTTTCAAAAAATACATAAGTATAAAATTTTGTGAAAATCCGTCCAGTGGGAGCTAGATGGACATGATGAAGGTAGTAGTCGCTTATCACAATTTTGTGAACACACCTAAAAAATATACAGAACCATCATTTTGTTTGTTGCTTTATATGGGCCTAAAACTGTGTTTCATTTTGAGGGAGGAACATAGGTTGAGGGTGTTTCAAGATAGGGTGCTGAGGAAGATATTTGGGCCTCAGAGGGACAAGGTAACAGGGGACTGGACGAGATTATATCATGTGATTACTGATCTGTACTCTTAACCAAATATTATTTGGGTGATCACATCAAGAACAAGATAGGCAGAGTATGTAGCAGGTATGGAGAGAGGAGAGGTGCATATGGGGGTTGGTTTGGGAATTTTAAGAAGAGAGAACTGGGAAGACCTAGGCATAGCAGGATGGATAATAGTAAAATGGATCTTCAAAAAGAGGATAGGGAGGGCATGTAGACTCGATCTGGTTTAGAATAGGGACAAGTGGCAGGCTGTTTTAAATGTAGTCATGAACCTTCATGTGCCATGAAATGTGGTGAATTTCTTGACAAACTGAAGAACTGTCCACTTATCAAGGAATTCACTCCATGGAGTAAGTAAGTATACACGTGTTACATAGGTAGTGAAATAGAAGGTGCAACATGAAAAACAGCACAATATCAAGTGACACAGCATTCACCACTTGCGTGTTGCATCACTTAATGCTGGTGACATTGAACAGTTGAAGTGAATTGAATTGTGCTCAGAGCTGTGTGAACATAACCTGAATGTACTTCCATTGCAGTACATATTAAGGAACCCATCAGGCCAAATACAAGCATGATTATTGGTCAAAAAATGAGAGATTTCAGGTTCTAATAGCAATAATAATGATGAATGCAGCCCCCTGGAATGGACAGCATTTAAATTGGTATACAGTCCACTTAGACTTCTCTGAAAATGGAGGAAAGACCCTCTAAAACGCCGGCATTATACACCATTCTATATAGAGACTAGAATCTTCAAGTAGAGATATGATGTCACTAATATAAAATGGAAAGATGCTAATTGATTGTATTAGTGACGCAGCGGTAATACGTTTTTGCTACATGTAGAAACTGCTGAAACACAGTTCCCTCACCCCCCATTCCACAGACATGCAATAAGCCAAATATGGACTTTAGATTAGATTGGGCTATTTGTGTAAACTGCTTTCCCGATTTCGAAAAGGTTCGATTGGAAACCAACGAAAGAGTAATGAGTCCTGGGTTTACGACTAACTATGGGTTGTGACACCATGAAGTCTTGTAGAAAACTGCGGACTTTTCGGTGGAGCTGTGGTAAATTCCTGCTCGACTTCAAAGCGTCACAACCAAAGAACTGTTTCCAACGATAAATGATCCTTCATATGAAAGAACATTTACCGTCGGAACGAGAGCTCATTTGAATATCAAACACGCGTGTGTAGTACGCCATAAAAAAGCATTCGTTGTCGTAGGGTCCGTGGTGTTGTAGCGTTCACTGTGATCCATGGACACAATGCCAGTGGTTAACTAAGAAGGCAGAAGTTGTTGAGTTACAAGCTGTGTTGTTGGATTAATGTTGTTATGGCAAATAACAACAGTCATAATGTTAAATATGTATATGATTTACCATATTTTGAGCGTAGGAAGCTCTGTCGAATATTGGACCGAATGGATAAGTGGGAGGAACTAGGTAAGACACCTGCTTGTCTATTCTGTACCTGTTGCATGTTCGGATGACATACGAAGGAGGAAAAATTGAGCAAACCAATTTGAAATCGAAAGCCAGTACGGATTGATGTTTGGTGTAGGCCTGCAATATCAGGCAAGAGATCTTTTGGAAATGGTTTAAACAGGATGCTTTAAAAAATAACGGTACTTCAGTTGCCAAACAAACCAAATCCCAAACACTCATTGCGTGTTTCAAATCATTATGAATATATGGATTAGAAAACGTTTTTAGACAAAGTATGATTCGTATTCAGAACCTTAACGATTTAATAAGTAGGTAAAGTAAGTAAATGCTTGGTTACTTGCCTGCACTGTATTTTGTATCGCAGGCACCTCATGTTAAATAGGCGATGATGCAACAGATTATTTTGATTGTAGCGTGACATATTCTCTCGTTTCCAGCAGACCGTAATTCGGCGATGTGGTAGACTGTGTTCAGTTTGGTTTAGTTATGAGCGAGTGCCTCACCTGTCTAATGCTAAGGTTAAGAATGAGTGGAGCTCTACTTTCACTTGCCTTCTGTGCCTTCATGGCGTGTGCGGGAACAACCGTACCTTTTTATGAGTAAAGGTGAAGGTAAAGATGTTATTGTGCATGTCTAAATACATATAGGTGGAGTAGAGGTGTAGTTCCATATATTCTTAACCTTGGCATTAGATGGAGGTGAGCGTTCACGATCATGCCCAGGCTGTATTATGCCTGGGGAAAGAACCCCCAGTACCCTTTGACACAGGAGGGTAGGTGCGACGCATAGCCTGCTGCTCTGCTTGTAACAGCCGACCACCATCAACCAAGGCATTACACACCATTTGTGGCAATAACACAAGTATAGTCTCGAGCTCCTGATGATGGGCATATATGTGCCCAAAACTTGTTGAGCAGATTATAAGTGCAATAAAGCATTCAGTAGCATCTGGTTGGTTTTGTTCTCTATGCTTACTAGTGCAGTACTCATTAAACAAAACATCTTGCATGTTTCAGTCCAAAATGAAATTCGCTTTTTTAATCTTACTTTCTGTGACCGTAAGAACCTTATCATGTTCATATGTGTTGTGAATTGTCTAACAACATAACAAGTGAATAATATTTTATCAGTCATATTACAAGCCGCGATGTTTCCGTCTTGTAAAGACTTGGATGTGTAGAACATCAGGGTTGGTTTCCTTGCAGAGGCAGAGATTTTTGCCTCTACCTATATCCAGAATGGCTCTGGGGCCCACATAGCCCCCATTCCGGCTGTAAACTGTGAAGCTGGCCACTTAGTTTTATTAGTGCTGATGGCAAGAATGTGTGGAAGCACACCTTCATGTCCCCTGTGTTTTCATAGCAGGTGCTTCATTAAGTACAGAGACAGCTTTGTTTCATTTTATAAGTTTAAGGTACTCCATCCACTTCTGATTCTTGTGGCAGTTGTAGTTAACATGTGTTAACTTTAATTGGAGTAAAGTATGTACAATGTCTGCTTTACAACCTGCATTTTTGCCAGAGTATTTATCTCCTTTCTTAATGTTTTACTGATATGTTATTATCTGTATATCCATTTATCCTCCCATCTAGGAGAATGCAGTGCATTGCAGCAAGAAAAAGTAAAGGTAAAGTTTTTCTGTGAATGCCATGAAGGCATATGGAAAGTGGAGGTATAACACCACTCATTCTTAACCTCACTACTGGTTGGAGGTGAGTGGTAGGCTGTGCACTGTCTTCCATGTTTCCATGGATGGCGAACCCCTGGTAACCATTGCATAGGAGGCTGAATGGCCTTCAAAGCCAGTCTGGATGCATTGGAGAAGAGGAAAATTGATTTTTTCATCCAGAAATTAAATCACAATTTTTGGGCATCCATCCCATAGCCCTAGCTACTACACTGACTACAATATTTTGGCTCCTGTATTGTAGCCAGTAGCATTTGATTTGTTTAAGGTTCTTAACACTTAATCACGTCATTGTGTGATTCAGTATTGTAAAATGGTTGACTAACCAACCAGCATACCAGTTATGACATTTTCAGAACCTGGCTGAATTAGAAACAAAGTATGCTAGCAAAGGAAAACCCTGAAAGTGTGAGAGTGGGAATATGTTGCTACTTAAGTTTTTAATCATATTTCTTGTCTCATTAAAAGACTTTAAGCATTAGCAGAGATTACAGACTTGAGCTTCCTTGTGTGGAATTTGCAGAAAGAAATATAACATATTGGTATGAAATAAACTGAAAATATATGCTGATGCAAATACATTTTCATGGTGTGACGAAACTGATTGGGCATGTTGGTTTAGCAGTACTGTGCTTGAATTACATTCTGGAGTCACTCAGTTGAAGTATTGGCTGGAGTATGCATTATCCTGATTTTTTTTTTGTGATTTCCTTGAGTACTTCAAGAGAAATACCACCATATGTTTCAGTTGACTTCTGTCTGTTAACATCACAGTAATGTGTCATTATATTAGACTTCCACAGTCATCTCAGGAGCCAGGGTAGTGTAGTTGGTATAGTGACTCACTACGGGCTGGGTGGTTCGGATATCAAATCCCAGTGGAGGGCGAGATTTTCCACACCTGTCCAGACCAGCTCTGAGGCCCACCCTGCCTCCTATACAATGGGTATTGGGTCTTCCCCAGGGGTAAAGCAGCTGGGGCGTGGTGTTGACAGTCCACCCCCATCTAGTACCGAGGTTAAAGGAAGAGTAGAGCTGTACCTCTACTCCCCCTCTGGGCCTTTGTGGCCTGTTCTAGGGTGAACTTTAGTTTACATTATCTCTCATCTGGTGAATTCTCTTTGTCTAACCTGTATCAACCAGTATGTTAATGCTTTCACTTTGTCTTTCAATTTTATGTCCTACCATGAAGGTAGATATTTTCACTGTGAAAAACATGATAAAATACTTATTTTGTGCACATATTAATGTTGGTGTGTTGGAATATCAACAAGATTATACCAGTTTGTTAAATGAGTAAAAACAGACATTTCCCTAAGTTTGTGGTCTTCTGAAAATGTGACACCGTGTAGTTTTGTAGGCACATATTAGTTATTTGAAAGAATCCATTGCCTCCATTCTCAGGATCATTTCACTCTGATGATGGAGGTGACAAGTTCCTCAGATTTTGGTACCTGCTGACCAAACTGCATGGTGTCACATCTTAGTCAGTAGACTGCAATATTGAAATTCACTGCTGTGGAAACCACGTTTCGTAAAGTCTTTAGACAATTTCTGTTAATCTATAAAACCACATTTGGTTCCTGTTCTAGGTGGCATATACATGAAGTTTGACATGATGACTATTCAGGATCTGCGCAGGGAGATTCTGAGAGGCAACTCCCCATCTGATGAACTTCTGACACATTGGGGACATCAAAATCATACCATTCTGGAGTTATTCATCCTACTTTCTGAGATGCAGCACTTTCAGGCTATGCTTGTTTTGAAACCTTTTGGTATGTTCCATATTTGAGTTTCTTAATTGTAAGTGTTCCCACTGACACTGTGTGATCAGTTTTTCTTAGAATAAATACAAATGTCAGACAAATTTTTGGAGAATGTGACTGTGTTGCCATCTGGATTTAAAGTTGTCTCATTTGGGCAAACAATAACTCAGGGTTTGTGGGTTTAGGTTTCACTTTGTGTTAACACCAACAGCACAGTGACCAGAATGCAATAAGAGAAGAGTTTGTTTTCAGTGCTGTTAACTCCAGGTGGTTTTGTGTTATATAATTTGGCATTTATATACATGAAACTAATTTATTGTGTGGTTTCCTGACACTTTATAAGAACACTGTTTGAGGTTGTGGTACTGCTGTAGGGTAGATATTTTCTTCACTACTTGTGTTTATTTATGAAATGTTCTTATTGTTTTTAATGGAATTCACTTAACCCTTTGGTGCTGGAATGAAATACATGGTCTAGCGTCTGAAGACAGGAGTTAAATAAGGGCTGAATAAGAGCATCTGTAACTGGCAACAGCCAGTTAGAGTGTTTGGAGCATTACACTGTGCTTTTACCAGTTGATTATGTTTGGTGCCAGAGGATTCAGGATACAAGCATTAAAAATGTGATCTTTCCTATGCAAAGTCAAACAAATCTAACCCTTTGAACATCAACTTAAGAGTATGCTCATGTATATAGTTGTCCACTGGGACATTCTGTGTCTCCACACCAGTGCCAAATACACATTTATTTTATGTTTTTTGAATTTTTGTGTTTGCTTAAAGCATGTAACTGCAGGAGGGTTTGAACCTTTTTTTTTCCCCTGGGTAAAACTGAATAACAAGTATGGTAGCAACACCCAAAATACTGACAAACATCTCATCTGAAGGATATGTCAGCACTAAAAAAAATCTATAAATGAAATGGTTAAATGCCTAAGGACCTTACTGAAAGTAATCTGCTGGGTGTAGGAATGATTGTCTAAAGCACATGAATAATTTGATTAAAATGACCTCACTCTTACTTTTCCTTGAAGAGTGGTGTGTGATATCACAGATAGCCCCTTATATAAAACTTTACTTCTGATGTCAACTGACCACTGTCTTAATTTATTTCAGTTGATCCTTGGTATCATCGGTTTATTTATGAAGGAGAAGAAATGTTACGACCATTGTCTAATGGCATCCGATCACTGGGTACAGACAACAAAGTACCATCAACAGAAGAGAAAGAATCAGCTGCTGCAGCAAAGGAGGCAGGTGTTGCAGTTAATGGTGAAGCATCAGGATTGCATGGCCCCTCAGGAGACAAGAACCTGGATGTTGGTCGTCATAACTTGAATTTAACTGAATCAACAGAGTACACTCACAGTAAACTCACATTTCCCCCTGAACAACAACAACCAGAAAGAAAGATCCTGAATACCATGAAGCTGTCACCAGCTCAAATTCCAGAGTCTGATAATGAAGCAGCCAGAGTTCCCAGACCTCCTGCTGGAGTGACCCCACCAACTTCAGAGGACAGGGCACGCAGGCATACACCAGATAACAAGGAAAATAATGTTCCTGTATATAGTCAACACAGAAAACTTTCAAGTAAGCAACAACAATTTTGTATTTATTTAAGATTTATTTAACAATGCTGTCAGTGGCTCAGGCTATGTAGTGTCTGAATTGTACTGTGATTGGCAAATGTTGAGTTAGAAAGGATGTGATAGAAAGTGGAAATGTCCTAATTTAAAGTACTGTCCTGACATTTGTCTGGATAGATTGAGGGAATTTATGAATAGCAGTCTATATAGCAGGTCTTCAGGGTGGCATTTTCACCCATATTAGAAGAGAATGTGATGGGTGAGTTGGTGGCACTGTTCGTTCATATTCACAGGGTCATTTTGTATTCTAGTCTTCATGTCCTATACATGCAAGTTTGTAGAAAAATAATATGGGCAAATCTCCTGAAGTCAAATGTATGAATATTTCAAAAGCAGTTTCAAAATACTTTAATAATTAACCAAAAAATATTTTAATGAGTCAGCTGTAAAGTGCTTATCAGAATTTAAGACTGCAAACACATGTGGTTTGAGCTTAGTAGTAAATTCATGCTAATTGTTTAAATTGGAAGCGCTCAGTAAATTTGGCCCACACTTGTGGCCAGAGAGTGTCAGTTGCATGGTACATGCTTACCTGGATAATATAATCTTTGGCCCTGAGAGTTCAAACCAGCATACTGCATTTATTTTAATCCTCTGATGATCAGTGGTTTCACTATGAAACTACCCAGTGCCAGTCTTTCTTAGGTAGTAGCATAGTGTTTACATATGAACCACCATGTGTGGGGTGATGCTCGTGTGGTTCAGTATTATAACCGGCTAAATCTCAAAGTCGGGAACATGAACTCCACTCAGGGAATATAACGCGTGGTAGTCACAGGAAACGTTAAGTAGCTACCGACTAGATGACAAGATGGATATTTGTGGTTAGGCCTCTTTAGGTTTATTGTCACAGTCACTTCAATTTATATACTTTAATATTCACAATCAAATTATTTGTGTCCAGCACTGTTATAAATTGTATCAACAAAATACACCTTTTTATTACCGTCACGCTTCCCCTTCAACCTGCTCACACCAGTGCCCACTAAGAAGTCCCAAACCAGCCTGTGCTAGCTTCACCGTCTCCACTCCTCAATTTCAACAGCTGTCTGACTGATGCATGCCTAAAGGTCATGGAATGTACTTTTCCCAGGGCAGTATCGTTGTAACCCTAGCTAAAAGCAAGCCGCCTCCCTTCGCGCGATAAACACAGTCATGAAATTAATATCAGTAACCTTAAAGTTCACATGCTCACAATGTACCAGTGTATAGTAGACAAGCGAAATTCTTTCTCACATAATTTTTGATCTGGCTTTGAACCAGGATCAACGGTAACAGTATGTGTTCAGAATTCACAGGCATTCATGAATTTGCACCTGACTGTGATCAGCACCCATTTTCCGAAGTGTTAAATAATGGAATAAAGATTCAAAGAACACATCCGCTACATCACATCAAACAACCCACTATTGTCATACGCCAACCATATCCTCCACAGTGCACAAGGTGTACAAGAATATGGACCTATGAAATTACTGTGACCTTCATTGTTAATAAAAATCCAACCAGATGCAACAGTATACCGATATTTATTTACTGCAAAGTCACTCTGCATGTTCCGGGTGTCACAGCACCCATCATCAGGAGTACTAAAAACTGTAACCGCAGCCTCCGGTACAGGTCATACTGTAAACTACAAGGATTAACCAGAATGAACTAACAGTGTGTGTGTTGGCTTGTTAACTTCTGATAGTAATGGGTGGTGGTACATTAACATATTTACAAAAGTCTAGGTATATAATATCGTTGAAGTTTATAAGTTAAAAACTCTTTGGATAATAAATATGAATAGTTAAAAGCGTAATAGGAAGATGCAATGGATGGAGTTAGTTAATGAAGTACTCACATACTGGTACAGCTACTTCCCTCTAACGTGGCCTGATTGGGACTGGTTTGTGCAAGTCATGTGGTAGGTATTGATTGGTTGAGCATAGGTAGTTACATAAAGTTCCAACGTGGCTAGGTCAGGACTGGTGTGTGCGGATTGTGTGGTAAGTGCGGTTTTGGGCAGGTGGTCGGTAGCTAACAGAAATAGTGGGTTATGTTCGCCACAATTTTGCTCAGGAATGAGGTTTCCATTTTGATGGAAAGTTTGGATTAGTAATTATTCATAGGGAATTAGCATTGAGGTTTTGTGGATTGGTTTGAGTAGTGACATGGTGTCTTTGGGGGAACCATATTCATGTATGTTTTGCAGGATGTGCAGTGCATAAGCAGACTGGGGATCATTGTTTTTTATGTAACGGATGTGTTCACGGTACCTAAGTGTCAGGTTTCTACTTGTCTGGCCTATGTACGACCTGTTGCATGTTTTACATGTCAGTTTGCATATGCCGCTTTTGTCGTGGTCCTGCGTTGTGTCGTGGGTTTTGGGTTTGGTTAGTTGTTGCAGTGTGTTTGTACTTTTAAAGGCTATCTTTATGTCATTCTGTTTGAAGAGGTTGGTTATCATTCTGAATTTGGAACTGTGATAAGTGAAGGTGGCCCATTTATTGTTGTTGCCGTTGTTGGTTGTGTTCATCTGGGTTTTACATTGTATTTGTGCTCTCAGTTTGACCATGTGATGAATGGGGAATTTATTGTTGTTTGCTGTGGTTCGTATTTTTTGCTGTTCTGCTATTCTCCTTTCAGTTGAGAGTGGTAGTGAGAACATCCTGTTGATCAGGTAGCGGTAGGCTGCCATTTTGTTTTCGGTAGGTGCTGTGACACCCGAAACATGTAGAGTGACTTTGCAGTAAATAAATATCTGCATACTGTTGCATCTGGTTGGATTTTTATTAACATTCAATTACGATGCACGGAACCATGAGCTTAAAATTTACTGTGACCTTATTACGTTCCACACAGAAATACAAACGAACGAACACCTTGGAAAATTACAACTGTCCATTCTTTCCCCAACACGAAATGAAAAGAAAGGAACAAACCCCCCCCCCCCAAAAAAAATCCCCTATTTGAATTAACGTATGATATACAGCTCCATTGCACAGGTGCATAACCCCCTACCAACAAACCCCTCTCCAGTTCTGAGTAGTGCACCATACAGACAACACGTAGCCTAATACTGTGGTATGTATCTCATCAACTATTATTTCACTTTTCTCAGCGTTCCGTTATTCAATAAATAGTAATATATTAACATAATTATATATATACAGGGTGTCCCAGGAGGAATGTGCCAGACTTCAGGAGGGTGTTCCTAATGCTAAACTATACCGATATAACCCAAAACACCTATGTCCAAAGTT
>Ga0123357_10001835_pt1 | contig 23052 bp, 13 predicted proteins | sample TergutEmb28metaG_FD_89873 | JGI IMG/M metagenome (GOLD analysis project Ga0123357, IMG submission 89873) | Embiratermes neotenicus P4 segment gut microbial communities from Petit-Saut dam, French Guiana - Emb289 P4 | ecosystem: Host-associated > Arthropoda: Insects > Digestive system > Gut ... | reverse complement strand
GGAGTAGGGGGGGGGGGGGGGGGGGGGGGGGGGGGGGGGGGGTTTTTTTTTTTGGGGGGGGGAGATCTCAGAAGACTAAGGGCATGAAGTACCCTAGGCAACTGTACAAACAGTACTGCGCAGACAGAGAGGAAAAGACCTTCAATCTTAGTCACAGGTCAGTTTGCAACAAAGAGGAAGTAAAAGTTGTAATAAAACTACCGAAAAACAATGGTGCCAGGTTGATGCTGGCATGTTAAACTAAAAAAATGTAGCTAGACGTACAACAATAAAGGGTATATGCAAGTTGTGCTGTATCAGATTTACTGTTATGAACAATATAATTTAGATGGAACAATGGGATCCATCAACTAAAGGTGTGTAGGGATGCTCCAGCCTACCTGCTGTAGTGTCACTGTATTGACTCCTATTCTTTGGTTTTTTTAAGCACATGTTGCTAAGCAATAAGCCCATCACCAAACTGAGCTGGTCACAACATCAGCCAGTGGCAGTTTTTGTAAATAACAGTCATGCTTCCTGTTTCTTCCTTACCAAGTAAAATTGTGAAATAAAGAAATTATGTACCCAGTACATTCTATTTAAGGTATGCAGTATCACCCTATTATCATCATCATCTTGGGTACTACAACTGCTCTGGAGTCCTGGCGTCCATTATATAACCCTGTAATGGATCAAAATACACAGCCCTGAAATTACTGGTGAACTGTTTGAAATTGTGTTGCAGCCTACATGGATTCTGGTGGATCCAATTTGTACATTCCTTTTCTCAGTTTTGGTGTTAATAACAACCTTTGCAATCATCAAGGACACAATGATGGTGTTAATGGAAGGTAAATGCTAGTTGCCAGTCTTTACAGTGGTCATTCAGAATATTGTTAGCATATTACATTTATGGTAAAGTAAAACCTGCATGTGATCAGATCACAAGTTTGGCTTGTGTAAATCTGGAACTAGACTGAATTAGTGAAAAACAAATTAGTAAACATGTAACAAAATAACTTTTCTGAAATGTTTAATTGCCAAAACTATACCATTAATCACCTCTGACATGAGAAGTAAAATTTTCCTGTCTGAATGCTCTCTCATTTGTAAACCATAATTTTTTTTTTATCTTTTAGTGATAGACAAACGGCTTTTGTTTTTAAGGATTGCCAAAAGGGATGGATTTCACCCAGGTGATGAACACATTCCTGAATATACCAGGAGTGGTTAGAGTGCACAACTTGAGGATCTGGGCCCTCAGCATGGACAAAACAGCAATTTCAGCTCATCTGGCTATATGTAAGTGCATGCTTGTCACAGACAGACCTTCAGTTAATCATTTATTTAGTTTTTTAAAAATACCGGTTTCTGATTTTAAAATCAAATGTGTCATTTCTCTTAAAGATTTCACATAGGCATACTACATTTTGTCCCCAACGAATAAAAATTTTACTGTCAACCACTGATATTTCACAGGGATAAAAGTACCTAACATCTTCTGAATTAACAATGATCACCTGGCAGTGAAAGCATGCCATTAAGTTCACTGATATTGGAATGCATCTGTCTTCAAAATCTCAGGTTGTAGATCATGGATGTCCAATATTTTTAATGCAAAGTGCCACACCCAGTATTATGGGAAAATTAACAATAAGTGGCATATGTAACTGCCTAAATTATTTTGTAATTTTTACAGTATATACATGATTGACAAGTGTGGCCATGGGCTACATAATGTAACTGGCAGGCTGTGGGTTGGAGATCCATGTTCCAGATAATTGAAAACAGCACTTCAAATACTTTTTGATTCATGTGCTACTTATTTAACTATGTCAACTGATTTTTATTCAATATCAGGTGGATTAATTAAAGCAAACTGCCAAGTGTATTAACCAGCACTACCATTCAGTCCATTTCAGCAGATTGTCAAATTGCTTTTCGCTACATAGTTGTGTGTAAACACCTTAATTGATCTAATTAATCTTTTCTTGTGCTGTTTCTGTTAAGATGATGGAAATCAAGTGTAAAAGACATTCATCTGCTCCTAATGATTAGATGGTGGTAACAGTTTTACTTCATGACCATAATATTCAATGTTTACACTAGGGAATGAAAGTAGAGTTTAGATGAAAAGTTTATGCTTCATGATTTTCTGTTTACATGAATGTTGATCCAGCTCCTGGAGCAAGTCCTCAGAAAGTCCTCCAACAGGCGTCACATGATATCCGGTCTCAGTTTAACTTCTATGAGATGACACTGCAAGTGGAGGAGTTCGAGCAAAACATGGAGGACTGTGAACAGTGCCGGTGCCCAGATTCATAGCACACTTTGTTATTTGCTTGCAGGGCTACAGAGTGAGGGAGAGGGGTGCTCTGGATTTCAGAAAAGATTTCTTGAAACTCTTGGGCCTTCTATTCCTTACAGTACACATCGAATGCCAAATTAATATTTTGTACATCTGACACAGCAAACTGTTGAAATAAACATGTGGTTTATCTGGTATTTACATGTGTGCCTTTACAAGTTTTCTTATTTATCTTTATTCACTAATTATGTTGTAGGAGGAGGGTTCTAATATTGTTCTATGCTAAAACATATTTGTTCTAAGGGATTTTTCTTGATGGTAATAATTGTTAATGCTTTTTGAAAATGTTGGTGTTCGCTTTTGTTCTCGTTTTGCCATTTATGAGCATTTGTCAGAAGTTTGTACATTTGATTATCCTTTTTATGAGAGTATGTAATAACTACAATTTACCTCCATGCCTTTGTCTACAACCAGACTGAAGACATTAATACCAAATTGCTGAGCTCGTTTATGTAATGGTAACAGTCTAGACTCATATTCCATTTGTGGCCATTTCAAATTTCAGCCTCAGCATTGACTGTACTTTTTTTTTTCTTTCTTTCTTCCTTCCTTCCTTCCTGTCTTCCTTCCTTCCTTTCATCCATCCTTTCTTCCTTTCTCCCTTCCTTCCTTTCTTCCTTTCTGCCTTTCTTTCTATCTTCCTTCCATTCTTTATTTCTTTCTCCTCAGTATTTCTAGACAGATGCCAAGGTAATATATTGATCAGACCATGGCCACTTCCAAATCATTTCCATTTTGTCATCTTACTACCATGGATATTGTATAGTATGAGTTATTTACAGTGTCATATAGTAAACCGCCGAACTATAAATGAAATATTAACGTAATTCACATCACATTCCGTTTCTGCTAGAGATTATGTAGATCAAAACATACTGTAAAATGATATTTTATTTTTATGGCTGTAGAAGTCAGCGTGTCAAATTCTCATATCCTTTGATGAATATATATATATATATGGATAAAAAGTCTCGAGTGTTCATACTTCTTCATTGTTGAAGAAGTGTAACAATTACAGGGTTGTATTATATGTAGTTGTGGACTTAAATCATTGTCACCTAAAATGGGAGGGAGATATTTTAAGTGCTCCTCTTGCCTCCCAAAATATGTCGTGGTGTATTACTTCCATATGTGGAAAACAAATTTTATGGAAGGTTCATTCCATGCCTGTGTATCTGTAACTCTGTCAGATGAGTTATTTATACTCTTAAGCTACTATTCACATCCATTGTGAATATTTCATATAAATTGGTATCCTCTGAGTCTTCTTTTTCTTGTGACTTTAGAAGAAGCCTCTTCAATTTCATCATGTTCCACTGACAGGAGTTGTACACAGACCCTTTTTCCATATAATACTGTCCATGAAGAATAAAATTTCTGTAGGACTTTCCTCAGAGCATCTATTTCTTTGAATACCAATAAGTAAATACTCTTTTCTGATTATTATTATAAATCATTAATTGAAATGTAATTCCTTAATTGTTTTGTTGTGTGTCATGAGTGAATTACTTGATTGTCCACTGCTGGACATTTTGGTATCCACTATGACTGCTGCAAGCTTGTGGCCATATCCTTCAACATTTGCTATTGAAAATCTGACAAGCGCACTCCGTTGTTCCACCTTGTCTGGCGCTGGCTACATCAAATTCAAGGAGGGACAGGAATCTCTAAATTATTGCAATAATATGCTTATCATCTTCTCTTACCATTGATAGGCCAATTGTGCATAATGCATTGACATGTAATTCAATTATGTGTAGCTGTGCTAACACTATATTAAGTGTATTAACATTGCATGTAATATCTGTCAGTCTCATTTCACATTACATGTTATTTAGTCACTCACTAGCATTCGGTATGTTAGCATTTTATATGTCAATGACACGGGGCTTTTTATAATGTTTCCGCAGGTGATGATTACATTATGCACAGCATTAAGTTTGCAGCCACGCTGGTTTTTCTGGTGTCATTGCCTTAGTGAATACACTTTCTACTGGTCATTTCCACTTCCTGTTATATGTCTTGTTTTGATCACAACTGAGTATTAAAGTAATCCTCTAGTAATCATCACTCAACAAAACACATATGCTTAGTTGTGTAAATATTTTGATAATGGAAATAGAGGCATGTGTGCACTGTTGACAGGAAGGTAGTATTCATGAGCATGTACCTGCTGACTGTTCTGTGTAATTTAATTATGTTATACTGTTAGTCATCATCATTGTTGTTGAGCTTGAAACAGGATAGTCTGTTAACCTGGAGCAAAATGCTCTGCTGCTGCAAACAGCAAAGTGGTGCCCCACACAGATCAGAAAATTGTGGAAGATACTGGAAGAGAGGGAGTACATTCTTTGCTGGAGCCAATGAAAGTTGCACTTCGTGGCTGCAACTTTAGTGGTGATGAAGCAGTACAAAAATGGCTGTTTCAAGCTGACGGAAAGTATTAGCAAGCTGCAACAAGAGATATAGCTCCTTACTAGAAGAAAGTGTATAAGTAACCAAGGGAATTTTGTGGGACATTATAAGTATGCAGTTGGGGGTACATTTGTGACTCCTGTGAAGGGTATGAAAGTCATTATGTTTGGAGGAGTTTGAGTTATTACCCCATGTGTGTTATGACTGTTCTCTTCTGTTACTGACTTTAGAGATAATTTTTGAATAAAAAGTGGTACTTTTTGTAACTTCTGTTGTACTCTGTTATGATGAAATATTTGTATTCTATTGAAAGAGGCACTTAATTAATAGTCATGTTGTACTCTGTTATGATGAAATATTTGTATTCTATTGAACGAGGCACTTAATTAATAGTCATGTCACAACCATGTTGTCAAACCAATGACTGCTTCCAGCTTGATTTGTTCTGATCATTCTCATAAGCTGCAAAAGAAATGATTTTTCAAGATCTCAGTCTTCTGCAGCAGTGTTTCTGGGATGTTCTGAGGTGTAGGGACAACAACTACCAACCTCATGCTGTGTAACATCCCAGAAGAGCGAATGCCTCAAATGATTTATCCTTTTTTGTGTGCATTTAAGCTACATATAACAGTTCATTCTTTGAGTACTTCCAGAATTGAAATTAAGGTGCTCAAGTGTAAATTGCAGACAAAGAAATGTGGAAGTATTATTTCTGAAAAGACTTGAATAGCAGAGGCAGCGGACTTGTGATGATCAGTTCAGTTTCGTTTTTCAGCCCTTGGACTTAAAACTGAATGTTATTTAAATGGGAGCACAAGAACTTCATTGTACATTTACAAAAGCCTGAAACCTGATCCAAGACAGTCACAGGCCTGTGATTTTCATTAAAACATTTTTGGTGCATATTTACTTTATATTTGAAGGTGTGACATAACTTCACATGGAGATAATTTGGAAGTTATTGGCCTGAATTATCAGTATCATAAAAAATGCTGTATATTAATATCTGTCCTGTTGGAAGCCCTGAGTGTCTTACATTAGGGATGTTTTAACTGAAGTTTGAACATAAACATGTAAGCTAATTGTGTGATATGAATTTAAAAATTGTTTAGATACTCAGAACATGTATTACACTCATGCTGTGTTTTCAGATTTCTAAAGCATAATGGTATGACACCATAACAAGTTGTTTATTATGATATTTAACAACAGAAAAAATTAAGTGGACCGTGTACTTAATGTGTTTTATATTTATTATCTAAGTGTCTTTATTCTCTTTTGTTATGAGTCTTAAAACCCTTCAGATTTACTTGTAACATTTAAGAAGATAAATCAATTTTGCTTGCCAAATTGTGTGAAAAATTCTGTGTATGTTTTGGTGAAGAATCTGCAGTAGTTATACATCTGGTTCCTCGGAAACAACCACATATGCAAGGGTGTATATATGTATGTATGGCCCTGTCTTCCATATGTGTAAATCGGTTTTGCACAGTACTGCTATTGAAGGTGCCTAGAGTCAATAAGGATTTTGCAGTAATGTTAATTGTGCAAGCATTTTCACTTGTATGGACTTTATTGAAAGCTGTAAAAGCTTTTTAAGGGTGTCATGTCTGATATCAGCGAGATTTCAGGTATTCACAGTGGGAATTAGATTGTGGTCTTTTTGGTTGTGGTATTTTGTAGTCATATAGGAGGATGTTATCCTGCTGCAAAATGTAAGTATTCACCTACATGACCATATGGTGTCATAACCCAGAAGATCGCAGTCTGGATTTCATTATCAGCTTATCATGGCACTTGTGCAGGCATTCTGTCCACAATATTTATTGGAATGATTACACCAGAGTGCTGAGTTGTCATTAAATTAACATGGTGAGTAAAGATGATAACTCAGCGATTTTGGTGCACATTTATTTCAGTGTATGATACATTTCTGGCACTACTCAAGAGTTATGAAGTGAGAAATGTACAAACAGAAAATGTAAGTAGAAATGCTGTATGAATAAAAATCCAACAGATGCAACAGTATGCAGATATTTATTTACAGCAAAGCTACTCAACATGTTTCGGGTGTCACAGCACCCATCATCAGGAGTATTAAAAACTGTACTAGCAGCGTCCGGTACAGGTCATACTACTTGTACCAGAGGCTGTGGGTACAGTTTTTAATACTCCTGATGACGGGTGCTGTGACACCCGAAACATGTAGAGTAACTTTGCAGTAAATAAATATCTGTATACTGTTGCATCTGTTCGATTTTTATTCACATTGAATTACGATGCACGGAACCATGAACTTTTTTAAAAAAAAAAAGGATTGCTGTGTGTGATGCATTAATGGGTATGGTACTGAATTCAGTACCATACTGGTATTTGATGAAAAATTAATGCCCTATGGACCACCTACAGAAGAGAATATAAAAAGTTTGAAGGGGTGAAATGTGAGTGGAGGAAGTTACAATAGTTAAGAGCCTTATGATATTCTTATGTGCAGTGCATACAGGATTAAGAGATCACCATAAGGGAATCACAACCTTGGATCCACATGATTAAGTCATTAGAGAGGGTAATCAGTGAATATGTGCCATTTTTATTGTTATAATTGTTGTTTTTTTTGTTATAATAAAATGTTGTTACAACTGAATTTTTGTGTATCATAATATCTTGATATCCAGGCAATCACATCAAGAAGGATGAGCTGGGTTTGGGCATGTGGAACATGCTGGGGAGAGGTGCATACAGGGTTTTGGTGGCAAAACCTGATGGAAAAGGACCACTTGTAAGACCGAATTATAGATGAGACGGAAGTATTAAAATTGATCTTAAAGGAATCGGTTGGGAGTGTATGGACTGGATTGATCTGGTGAGTCTTTTTAGGGCACATAACAATTTTTTCTGCCTGGTGTAACAACTGTAATGATGTTCTATGGATGTTAACTTTTGGCAACTAAAATACTTAAAACATTTGTAATATAATACTGTAGACCCTCTAATTAACGGACCTCTTGCATAAATGGGAATATGTGCAATATGCTGACAGAGGCTTTACTGTTTTAGCGACTGTTGAAGTTACATGTGTATAATTCAGAAGTACCTGACCATCAGTATTGTCAGACTGCTCACACTCTGTTTTAGTCTGCTTGTAAGTTAGTGATGGATGCCACCTCTGTCGACCGACAGAATGAAATTGTGAGAGCCTTTGGTCCATGTAAGTTCATTCTGAGTTGTATTTCAAAAGGCAGGCAGGTCAAGTAGGTCCTGTGCTAGTAAAGCTCCACACTATGAATCCATATGGGGAAATATGGGTATTGTTCCACTAATTTTTAACCTCAGCATTGTCTACAATTGACTGGTCAGCTTTACGCTACGGCTAATTTACCTCCAGGGAAAGAAAACGCTTTGGGAGGTTGGGCTGTCCCCAAGACAGCCAGGACGTTTTGGAGTAGAAGAAAAATCGTCACTTCTGGAAGGCGTGTTTTTAGAATAAGGAATGCTTTTTGTGGTGTTGGAGGTAATAAATAAATTCAAATTTTCTTTGATATCTACGGCCCGTTATCTAATTGGCATCGTATGACTTCTTCCCCCTCTTCCTTCCACGAGTAGCTGGTTATGCCATGAACCGTACGTTCAGAGTTGGCTATGGCATCTGGTGCGCACAACTAGTCTGCTCATCTGTGAATCGAGGTAGGCAATGTTACACAATGGCGTCGGAAGAAGAGCCGGTTGAGAAAAGGATTTCTGAAATATTTGCTGACGGTATGAAGATTTTTGATGATTTGTCGAAAACTTCTGAAGCGACAAATAGCAGTACCGTTCAAGTAAGTGCGAGAATTACTAAGTCTGCTTACTACTACTTTGTTGGAAATATTTCAGTCGTCAATGTTTGTAATGCTTGTAAGCATATGGGTTATGTAATTGTGATGGATCTCTGGCTTTCAGATACAGGTAAAGAAAGCAATGCGTTTATTCGAGGATGCTACAAGATTAGTGTCTATAGCAGGAATATTCAGTTCTAATGAGGACATAGAAGAAGTTGCCACCAAGAATATTAGGTACTTTCTTCTTCCTGCTCTTTTGGGAACTCTTAGCCTGAAACTCTGTGTTGAAGATCGTTTTAACGTTATCCAGACCGCAGAAGTTTACTTTAGAGATTTTTTAAAGCGTTGTACGAACTATGCCGTTGTCGATATCGAAATCCCTGACTCAAAAGAGGAACGCTCATCGGAGTCTTCTGAATTTGTACACCAGCAATCTCGTACAACTGATCTGACAACTATGGCAAGAGAACGCAATGCAAAGCTTCAGCGTTATAGGGAACAAAAGGCCTTAGAGAGTCAGCTAGAAGATTTAAAGAGATCAATGTGCAATATGAGTATAGTGGATGAAGAACTTGAAAGAAAATATTATTTGACATTAATTAAAAACTTTGCTAACCAGGCTGTGGATGAACTTAATAGTATTGAAATGGAAAAGCCACTGTTGGAACATATGGCTAAGGTTAGAAAGGGCGACGGTTTGGGAAATGCAAATGATAACGTTAAAAAAACAAAATTCCCACCACCGAAACCACTACAGCCAATTATTATAACAAGAGATGAGATTCAGAAGAAGGTGTTTGGTGCTGGGTATCCAAGTCTTCCAATAATGACTGTGCAGGAGTTTTATGAACAGCGCATCAAGGATGGAGAGTGAGTACATATATGGGTTCTTATTTTATTTGACAGGCATCATATGTCATTCCTGACGTGTGGGTGGTCAGCTGAGTGGGCTGCATTAATGTGACATATAAGCCAACAGGAACTGTCAGATGATAGTTGTCAGATAAAGTAATGACCTTGTGCATTACCAGTTGTCACTTTTAATTTCAAACGGAAATAGGTGGTAGTTCTTGTTCTCTTATTCTCTGTTTTAACATGGTATAAATATAATAAGTTGTACAATGGAACTGGATGTACCCTGCATTCTCCAACATCTCTACTTATTTACAGAATAACTGTATTGGATATTCTGTACGAAAGGAAGAGATTATATTATGTCTTCCTTCAGGAGAAAATTTAAATCTCGTCACCACCATACTACTTTGCTTGCTTGGTGATTGACTGCTACACTCCAGGCACCATCCATTTTACAGTTTTAAGCGATACTACAGTGTTTGGAGAATAGAAATGGTATATGTTAAAGACTGCAGCTGACATTACACATGTTATGCCATTGTTGAACAAAAATAATATGCATACACGTTAAGCAATGAGAATAAATTAACTTGCATTATATTTAAAACTAACCAGTTACTTGTTATGTATGCTTGTGCACCACATATACTGTTCAGTGTGTGCATAAGTATTACTGGTGGATTCAAAATATCTGCAGTAAACTATAAATAACCACAGTACCTGAAGATTAAAAAAACTCAGTAAACAAAATCTAATAACTTAACCGAACCTAACTTATACGGAATCGAGTGCAGTAATTTGAGTTATGTTGTATGTTAGCTTGGCCGAATAGGACTGCAGAATTGACAGATGGAGCTCAAGCCTTGTGTGCAGAGCACATACAATAATAGGAAACTGGTGCATGTAGCAGTAAAGTTAAACAACAAAGGATTTTAGAACATTGTTGTACTTTTGAATTATGTCACAGTAATTTGTTGGTTTTGTAACTGTTGGTTTGTTATTTCCATCTAAGCAGAAAAGTGTGCTTTGATAGAAATAAAAAATCAGTAATTGGTAAAAAGTACCCAGTGAATATAAAATAATTCAGTCATTGATTTTGTTTATAATTTGAAAAAGAGAAGAACCATGATATGTGCAAGACTTTTAGTTCCTGACGTGTCATCATATCATCTATTTATTCACCTTCCGTTGGATCTTTACAGATATGGAAACAGTCACAATAATACATAAAAGTATGCAATGCATTTGTCATAACAAAATTAATAAGTAAAATAGAAGTAAGATAGACAAGAAGGTAATGAATGGTAATAATATGTTAAGTTACACATTAAATGAGATCTTATAGCTGTCAATAGTCAAGTAAAACAAAGAATCATAATCATTAGGATGCTGACTGATAAAATTCATCTAGATTATAGAACATATGTTCAATAAGGTAGCTCTTTAGTGTGGATTTGAAAAGCTTAGTATCATTTGACAGAACTTTAATATTTGATGGCAAGTGATTATATATCTAACTTCCAGTATACAGTACTGCTTTCTGAACTAATGCTAAGTTTGTAGAAGGTAAATGTAAGTTGTGGTTGAAACGTGTATTCAAATCACGAATTTCAGAATTGAATTGGAATAGACCTCTATTCTTGTTAACAAAAACATTTAAGGAGAAAATGTATTGAGATGGAAGTGAAAGTATTTGTAACTGTTTGAATAGTTGACAGCATGAATCGTGACTACCAGTATTTCTAATGATTCTTATTATTATTTTTTGAATTTTAAAAATGCTGTTGCTATGATGTGAATTACCCCAAAAAATAATACCATATGACATGACTGAATGTACGTAAGCAAAATAGGTCATTCTCAATATATCCACAGACATAAAAACTTTTATTGACCTAATAGCATAACAAGCCTTACTCAATTTTGATGTTAATGCAGCAATGCGATCCTTCCATGACAGTGTATTATCGATGATCAAACCTAGGAATTTTGTGCTATTGATATTAGTGTTTATTGAATTGGGAGCAATTATTTGAATTTTTCTTTCATTTTGTTTTTTAGGCAAGAATTGCATAAAGTGTGTTTTATTCATTGTTAAAGGATTACTCTGAAACCAGTTAGTTATTTCGGTCATTACTGAATTAATATTATTCTTAAATTCCTCTGGATTAGTGTTTGATATAATAATGGTCGTGTCATCAGCAAATAGTATCGGGTTAGCTAATCTGTTTATGCTTAAAGAAAGATCATTTATATATATATATCAGAAACAGTAAAGGACCCAATATCAAACCCTGTGGAACACCATGCTTCACATGTACCCATTTAGAAGATAGTTTATTAGGTTTACTATTATTCACAGAAACTCTCTGATATCTATTTTCTAAATAAGATTCCATTAATTTGTTAGTTATTCCAGAGATCCCATAAAACTTAATTTTAGCCAAAAGTATTTCATGATTAACACAGTCAAACACTTTTTGTAATTCACAGAATAAACCACCACCAAGATTCCTTCTATCAAATGATGATAATACATTGTTTAAAAGTGTGTGTATGGCTGTTTCAGTAGATAATTTCCCTCTGAAACCATATTGGTTACCAACCAGTATATTATTATCATTTAAGTAATTATACAATCTTTTAAGAATAATTTTTTCAGTGGTTTTAGAAAATGAGGTTAGGAGAGAAATAGGTCTGTAATTAGAAAATTCAGTTATATCTCCCTTGCATAGAGTGATTAGTTTATCTTGAAACTTAACAAGCATCTGATGAATATTGTATATTATTATTATTACTCCCTCATTTTTAATAACTAAACTTTTATTGGTATATTCTGTCTATAAAATGTAAAAAAATATTATTTTGAATTTGGGGTTATGTCCCAAGTGCTAAAGAGCATTTTTGAATTTAAGAGCAGTAAACTGACAGGATAATGGAGAGAATTTTGTAGTGAGGAGATGTATGGTTGTGCTTTTCATCTTCAGTTGCAGTGGTGATGTTGAAGTGAGCAGGACATTTGGTATTCATGGGAGTAAGATAGAGTTTCTGTTTGAAAACCACGTGGAATATTTGGACCATGGAGTGCAGTGTCACACTGAAATGTATTGTAGGGATGCAGTGTATCACATGGGTTATTGTATCATGGAGTAGAGTAGAATACTGAAATGTATTGTTGGGAAGCAACAGTGTGTGAGGATGTGACTAAATTCAGTTGGCTTAGGGTGAGTTCCATTGGCAGGTTTTGGGATGACAGTGATGAACCGTTCTGTTTCACGACAGTAGTGAATTTCTGAAATTTAAAAAAATGACAGAATTTATGACACTGTTCATTATGGTTTTATCGTTAACAATGATTTTATTGTTCTCAGTTTCTGTGGTAAGAAAACATCTTGTTAGATTCTTACCCTCACAAGAACATAGTAACAGAACATGCAGTAGTTTTGATCATTCCAAAAGTAAGGTTATTATTCACTAGCTTCTCACCATGGTGACCTGGGTTCAGTCCCAGAGGAAGCTGTGTGGGGCTTGTGGTGGACATAGCCATGTTGGAACAAATGTTCCTCTGAGCACTTTGGTTTGCCATCATCACTTACAGTGGTGTTCTCTTTTCACTTACAATATGTCCATTGCTGCATTCTCTTCTGTCATCTGGGGCTAATGCAGTAGGCCAGAGAATGACAGATTTTTGTTGGGTTAGGAGCTAGACAGCTTTTCACCATCAGGGTGTGTAGGTAATCAGTACACACACGTCTGCATCATACGATCAGCGCACATTCCATGCTTAGTGCATAAAATGGCATTGCAAGTGAAATGCCTGCCGACTCTACCCAAGTATGTACAATCATAAACGACCACTGAACAGAGAATTTGTGTTCAGAATGTTCACTGCTGGAAATGAGCAATTCTGTGGTGCAACATCGTTGACCTGGGATTTTATAGAGGGCAGAAACCAACATGAACTACATATAATTACTCTCAAATAGCAGGAAAACTGATGTGCAGGATATTGACCCCTGCAATAAGCCGCTTTTAGACAGTGTCAGGGACTTACTGTCATTTCATTTGTAAGGTAAGAAATAAAATAAATACATGAATAAATGGTATACTTTGTGTGCCAAATTTGTTTCAGATCTTTTTAATATTTATTTTTCTCATAGGAAGTTGTCAGGTTTTTGCAGAGGAATTACATTCTTCAGAAAGGAACACAACTCAGTTGTCCTGTTCATTTTTCTTCAATTGTTGCTTTCTTTAGCATTATGACATCAATAAAAGATATTTAGTATCATTGCAGCTTCTCTCAGAATTGTCAGGTCTTAAATGACTGACATATTCACCAACACAGATATTGGATACTATCACAGTTTCTGTTTGAATTATTGTCAGAAGTTGTCTTACCGTTGTTTTATATTAACTTAATGATGCTGTGTCAACTACATAGGTTATAAGGATCCAAGGAGTGGTAGGATATGCCTGACTGATGGTTAGGAAAGGATGTGGAAGCAGGAGTCATTGTTTATTTTTTTAAATTACTGCCTCCATGTTTGCTATAATGATCTGAAGAAACTTACGATGGCTCTCATTTAAAGTGGTCGGTCTGGCAGCTACAACTGGAATCAGATACTTAGCAAATATGAATTCTTAGAGAATGTAAAATGAAGGGAAAACTGTGTGGTCTGAGTTGTTGATAGCATCTACTAGGATGTTTGTATCTGCAGTGATGCAGAAGATAAGGAGGGTTGGCTAAGAACTGATGTGTGTGTTTTGACAATTGATTTTTTAGTTGGCCAGACCCAAGTAAACAGAAGCCACAATCACTGCAGGAAATGGCAGCAAAGGGGAACCCAAATCGTGTCTCTGAAGATGAAGAAGCCGAGAGGGAGATGAAAATAGAGAGAGATGATCCAAAGCTGTTACAAGAAACCAGAGACTTTGATGAATACAAGGATGATCATCGACGCGGTTGGGGTAATAGGATGAATCGCAGCTAAAGAGGTCAGGAGGATGCAGTGTTGCATGAATCCTGAGTATATTTGCTGAGACTTGTTCAGTTTAGAAAACATTTAAATTTAACATCAGTGGAGTGTTGTGATGTCTTTTGTTGATGGCTGTTTGTAAATACATAATTGTACCAAATGGAAAATGAATTTTGTGTATACACATGTATATGTTATGAATGGCTTTTCATACATTTAATCTTGCATCATACACACCTTTGTTTGAGAAAAGTTTGCTGAAGAAGATATTTTACCCTAAGAGGGAGGAAGGAATGGGAAACTCAAGAAAACTATAATGAGTCCCGTGATTTATATGCCTCACCAAATATTAGGGTAAACAAATGGAGGATGATGAGGTAGGTGGGTCATGTAGCATGTATAGGGAGAAGAAAAATGCTTACAGGGTATTTGTGGAGAAACTTGGAGGGAAGAGACCACTTGAAAGACCTGTATAAAGATGGGAGGACAAAGTAGATCTTGCAGAAATAGGATGGAAGGGCACGGACTGGATTAATTGAAATCAGGATAGGGATAAGTATTGGGTCATTGAGAATTTGGTGAAGAATGCTTGGGTTTTATAAAGCTGGTGAATTTCTTGATGAGCTGTGCAACCATTAAATTGCAGTAAGGAATCTGTTGCTTGCATGTATCGAAACACACCCTCTGCTTTATGTGGAGTAGTATCTTTTGGTAAGCAAAGAAGAGGAACTGTTGCTTTGTTTTCATGTGCAACCTTCGTTATGGATATTTGATCTTTCTACTACTTTTACTGATTTTACGTATCCTGTATCTTTTATGGTTGTTTGACTTTTTTTTTTTTAAATCAAAGGGAATGTATATTTTGTACAGAGTGAGTTATGTGTTACCTGTGAAAGTTAAATAAAACTACCATAAGACATTAAGAGTTGTCTGTTACTCATAAGCCAACAAGAGTTGTCTGTTGTTGTAATTGCTACTGGACTGTCTGGCCATGCCAAGTGTATGGTTGGCATTAGATTGAGTGCTGTACAGCCATTGGAGAACTTCATATAGCAGTGGAGCCATAGGCAAGAGAACACCACTTTGTTTTTGGATACTGTATAAATTATACAAGATGTGAGGTTCTCACACTGATGTTGCCGAATATTTTGATCTTCTGGAATGTTGTGCCATGACAGTTTGGCCCCAGAATTGTCCTGCAATTTTTGGACTGCTTGACTCTGAAGGTGCAGTTAATACAATCTTCAAACTGTCAGTAACTGTCACCTGATGTGGCATAACTTGAATCTTCTGTTTAGAAGGAAGACTCTGTGTCTTGATATCAGATTTCTTACCCTTTTAGTTTTCTGTGCTCAAATTGGGACTGTTTATGTAGTCATTTTAAAGTAAATTGAACTAAACTGAATTAAATTGTGCCCCAAACAAACAAACCAACATGCTGGTGATTAATTCACTGAACATAAATTCTTTAAATTTTTATACTGCTGCATCTGTTTTGCATTATGGCAGCATATGACTTTGTATGAATACTATGCCAAGGGTTGGTTCTTCACCTCATGGTAACATGACATATCTAATGTGAATTTAATGTAATCCAAGTTCCATTCATTAGATTTATGATACAGTATTTGAGCCAACAAACTGCAAAATCAATAATGAATATTCCTTTGTCACATTCCTCCAACATTGTTCGACCTCTACAAGGTCATCATCAGGGAGGTACATAGAGAAGCACACAATACAGCAAATTCTGTCAAAGATGTGCATGTCTGGGTTAATGATGACCTTGTAGAGGTTGAAATGTGTAGGACTGTAAGTGACCAATGATTATTGATTATTGATCATGCAGTTTGTTGGATCAAATACTGTATAATGTACTGTGAAGTTAATTCAGCCAGTGATTAGATGAATTACTCTTGTCTGTTCTGAGAATCAGGTGAAACTCTGTTTGAAATGCAAAGTTCTTCAACTTTAGACCAGTTGGCATATGTGATAACCACAACCCATTTGTTGCTATGTGAGCAGAGGTTTATGACTCGCCACATTGAAGAGTGAGGTGCACTGTGTTCTTTCTAGATTTGCTGCTAATCAAGTTCCATTGTCACTCAATTTGTCTTTAGTCAAATCCTGCTCTTTTCATGTCTTCATTTTGCACAACATGTAACCTGTTGTGTGTAACTTTTTTTTTTTGTTTGTCATATTCCAGCACACTGTTAGTGAGAACCTCGAAGCCAACCATCTTGATTACAGAATCTGACAGATCAAAAGCAACTGGAGAATGTGGAATATTTCAACTATTTTGGTAGCATGATAAATGCTGCAAGATCTACAGGGGAAATTAAATCCAGGATTGCCACTGCAAAAGCAGCGTTCAATAAAAAGACTCTTTTTCACAAGCTAATCAACTTAAATTTAAGGAAGAGGCTTGTGAAATGCTACATTTGGAGCATATATATGCACTTTGTATGTTGTTTAGTTGTGATGTTCTATGTTTATTGTATTGTCACTGTGTTTTATTATTTTAATTGTTACTGTTTGCCTGTAAGTGACAATGTTTGAAACAACTTAAGATTAATTTTTTTGACGTGTGGTGCCAGAGAAGGATGGAGAAGATCAGTTGAACTGATTGTGTGAAAAATGAAGAAGTTTACATAGAATCAAGGAGGAAAGTAGTAACTTACATACAGTAAAAAAGAAGGAAGGCGCACTGCATTGCTGATGTGTTGCATAAGAACTGCCTTCTAAAACACATTATTGGAGGAAAATAGAAGGATAGAAGTGATGGGAACACAAGGAAAAATATGTAGGTAGCTACGGATGACCATAAGGAAATGAGAAGTTACTGGAAATTGAAAGCAGATGCACAAGATTGCATGCTGTTGGAGAACTTGCATTGGAAGATGGTATAGACCTGTAGTAAGACTGACTACAGAATGGCGATGATTACATTACACTATATAATCGTGATGTTAGTGGTGATATTTTGTCCATAAGAAATAGAAAAATAATGTGTGATTAGCCCTCACTGAATGTCACTTACTGTTGCACTGGAATGTGCCTTGGAAAGCACGTTACAGTCATCTGCAGTGTTGTATGCTGAGCTGCAATGTTGCAAGTCTGCAAGCAACACTTTATTGGTGCAGGGAAGCAGAAAACTTCTGGCATAGTGCTGTGATAAAAATAACATGTGTGGAGTGAAAATATGCAAAACTGTAATTTTGCATGTGTTCTGTGTGGTTGTGAAACTTGATCTCTTGCAGTGTGGGAGAAGTTTGGTGCACAAATCCCACACGAGCTGCCACCTGGGAAACTAAATTTTGTTCCATGGCATCTGATATTTGTTGGTCCTTGTTGTGGTACTTGCTTCATGTCCACCTTCTGGTGTCCAGAGTTTTTGGGTGGCTGCCATGTTTTTGGAAAAGTTTGTGTTCACCTGACACAGATGAAGGATGTTTGGAAAATGGTGTGCTGGAAAAAATATTTGGACTGAAGAGCAAGCAATGGAAGGTTTAAACACAGGATACATAATGAGGAGCTTCGTGTAAAAAATTGGTGATTTTTGTAGCATTTACTAGAATATCATCTTCGGGGGTATTATGTGAACACTGGTATGTGTCTACCAGTGTAGACTGTGTTACATCACACTGAGGGGAACCATGATTGGTACTGCTTGTAAGGTGTTATTAGGGTGATGAAATGGAGGAAGGTGAGATGATTGGCACTTGCAGCAAGTTTGGAAGAGATGAGAACTGCATTAAAGTTTCAGACAGAAAACCTGGATGGAAGACCTAAGCATAGATAGGTAAAGGTAAATGTAAAGCAAAGTTCATCCTAGAACAGGCCATGAAGGCCTAGAGAGGGACTAGAAGTATAGCTCTACTCTTTTTTTTTAACACTGGTGCTAGATGACAGTGGGTGGTTAATGCCATGTTTTACCCCTGGGTGAGAGACCCAGTACCCATTGTACAGGAGCTGGGTAGTACCCAGGGTTGGTGTGGACGGGTGTGAAAAATCTCTCCGCCACTGGGATTTGATCTACGGACCATCCAGCCCCTAGCGCGTCGCTATACCAACTACGCTAAATATGGGTGGATAATATTAAAATGGATCATAAGGGTGGGAGGGTGTGGACCAGTGGCAGTCTTGTAAACATTATACTGAACCATCAGTTTCCATAAAAGGCTGGGACTTTCTTGCCTGAGGGTTAGTGTCTCAAGAAGGATTCTGCTCCAGGGAGGTATTAACATATGCATGTAATCTGATGGATTACTTGTCAGTGCCACCCATTTGGTCTTTTCTTGGTGAATTGTTTCATCAGTGACAGCAAAAGAGTTAAATGATTGGGTTATTATAGATTCTGTAGTTATAAACGTTGCTTAAGAGGAAACCAAATTTGCTGCTTCCGCATTTGTGCATTAACAAGATGTATGTGAAAAATGACAATGTGGCTGTAACGTATGATTGATTATGTATGAATAAATTGATTTTTGGTTTCTTTGATGACTTGGTGGCTGAAACTATACAGCATAAGATGGTATCATGATTAATGAGCAGTGATTTAGAAAAGAATTTGCATGGAAGTGGTGGTGACCTAATTTGACCCGCTATTCTGTCATTTGCCTGAGGGCATTTAGGGGACTTGAACTTATCACCTCCAAAATATAAGTAGGAATCGTTGCTGGCTGAGCCAGTTTGCTTGTGCAAGCATAAAACTTCCAGTTTCCGGTTCGGAGGGTAGCGGGGTTCTTTCCGGTGGGGTAAAGCAGCCGGAGAATGAAGCTGACTTCATCTACGAGGTTACGAATGCCTAGGATTCTACCTCCACTCTTCCACGTGGCAAAGATTACGTCCTCCGCTGGTTTGTCGGCCCGTGGTTGAAAAATGCCGCCTTTCGCCTTTTCGTATGTTCTATTTAGATCACGATCGTGCACGTTTCGTAATGAATCTCGCCTTGTTACTAACGAGATATCCTTGATGACACAATGAATGGGAGCGTATCGGCACGGGCGGACACGCTAGCCACCGACAGACCACAATCCCAGTCACTGTCACTTCCACGCACTCTCTCGTTGGAGCCGTAACGAACCGGAAGTTAATCTCTTGTCCTTAACATATCCTCTTTTTCTTTAGCATACGTCGATCGAAAGTAGGAAATTATCCTCACAGCATCCGGAGGTGTTCTGTGCGTTGTCGATAAATGTTGAATTCTTCAACAACGTATCGAAAATGTATATGTGTACAAAGCCTGTGCTTCGGTACAACGTTTTGGAGGCATATGGGGAAGTGAAGGTGTGTTAACTTGAAGTACTGGGTGGCGATAAGTGTCCAGCATCACCCCCGTGCCCGATAATCCACGATGAAAGAGATCTTAGTGCCCACTTAATAGGAGGCGGAGTGGGCCTCAGGTTTGGCATGGACGCTTTGTGGAATAGAAAATTTATTGCCCCCTGTCAGGACTCGAAGTCATATACCTCAGCTGTCTAGTCATTAATGAGATATTTTGGCACCTCAGTTTGCCACAACTAGGTGAATTTCCTGTACATATGGCTTATACCTCACCTCGTTACGTTACGTTGTGTCATTGTGACGGTGTTTTGGTGGTTATATAGGCGGACTGGGAGCAAAAATAAGGGACAAGTGATTCTGTCGGTGGCAGTGAAAACACATGTTTCGTCTATGTCTGATGTCTGTGTATTATTGTACCAGATATCAGTAGAATCTCTGAAAGTATGTAGTTGAGACATTTATATGATGGACAGGTAGGTGTATTACGTACTTCCATTCGTCATAATCTCTCAGGTTAAAATTTTGTCCAAAACGATGTAAAGCCTTCAAAGTAGAATGGCGCTTGAAGTGAAACCAGAACGTCAAAACGAAAATATTTTCCCCCCCAAAAAATAGTCTAACATATCGAGTTTAATCGAGCGTGTTATGAATATAAGAAGGTGTCTTCTAAATGCTCCAAACGACACTTGGGTATAAGATCGAGGCAGAACAATCTCTTGGAATAGTAACATTTCTTGATTTGTTAAACCCCGCTATCAACGCGGGTCTTACATTGCATCGAAAGAGGCTCCAAAACATTGTTATAAGTGCCGAGGCAAGAGATGCTCCATAGAAGAAGCAGTTGAGATCTACTTTAAGGAATCTGCCTGGAATGAGGAAAACTACGACGACTTTAAATGGGATATTCGATTTCCGAGACGAGATTTAATTGGATGATTTTTGTATACAAGGCATGAATCTCAGTTACTGCATCACTTTGTGTGATAGAAGAATAGGCGTAATAGGTTGGTGCTTAAATGTGTGGTTAAGTCGAATGTTGCGCCGTGTAGGGTCAAGGGACTCGGTAAGGAAATGGGCAATTAAGGCGAAGTGTGGCCCGAGTTAGGGTCATATGACACGATAACGAAATAGATCGTTAAGCTGAGATCTAGCTCAGGTTAAAGTCACGTAACTTGATAAGGCACTGAATAGAATTAATCTTGTGCCGGTTAGGGCCAAGTGACACCAAAAACAAATGGACAGTTAAGGCAGAAATCTAGCTCGGGTTAGGGTCAAGTAAGAAGGAGGAATGAGTAGATAAGCTGATGTGGTGTCTGTTAGGGTCAAGTGACTCCAGAAAGAATGTGTAGTTAAACCGAGATGTGGCTTGGGTTAGGGTCATGATTTGATAAAGAAGGTAGCTAAGTTGATACGTGACGAGTTAGGATCAAGTGACACGATAAAGAAATGGGTAGTTGAGGTGAGATCTGGCTCGGGTTAGGGTCATTTGACTTGATAAGGCAATGAGTACGTAAGCTGATACTTCGAACGAGTTAAATTCAAGTGACTATATAGTAAATGGCGGAAGGTCGCTGGTTCGATCCCAGCTGGTGTCATTGGAATTTTTCATTGACATAAAACCCTTCCGTTCGCACTATGGTCGTGGGGTCGACTCAGCCTCTAACAGAAATGAGTACCAGTAGCATTTCCTGGGGGTAAAGGCGGCCGGTGCATAAGGCTGACAAACTTACCACCGTCCTGTGCCGTTGTCATGAAATCTGGGAACCTTAACTTCCTGGAACACTCTGGGCCCCTCCAGGCCTGTAACGGGACTCCTTTACCTTTACCTTTATATAGTAAATGGGTAGTGAAGCTGCGATCTGGCTTCGGTTGGAGTCAAGTAAATTCCCTTTGGTCTTGGAAGCGTTGAATGTTCGGCTGTCATTTCTAGCGAATTATTCACTTGAGAGTGTAATTTTTAAATATAAATTACAGGTTACATTTCTTACAAAGGGTTAATTTTTACTTCTTGACTTCTTTGACATGAATTTTCTGTACTGCTCATACGAGCCGGTCAGTTCTAGCTTTTAACAGGAACGTAATATTAACACATCAACAAGATGACGCTGTCGCCTTGATACCATTGTTACCAGGATTCGATTCCGCAGGACGAGAAAAGCTTTCAGTGTAACTAGTCCCTTTCAATTTCTTGGCAGGGAAATTCAACGCAGATAAAGGAGTATTTCATACTGACCGTAAATCGATGTTTCCTTCATTACGTACTTGTACGTCTGCAATGGGCTATCTGTAATAATTTCTGTTTATTTCCCTGTCGCCTGTTAACAACCATTTTACAAGCCAGTGCCAATCGACACCAGCCAAAAGAAAGAATTGCTTCATGACAATCAGTTGTGCCTTGTCATGATACCACCGGTCTATACGTCGACTGTGGGAAGCGCTTAACTTTATCTGAGTGTTTTTATGCTATAACAGCTTTCAAATAAAATATTACACGTCAGTCACCAACACAACATTTATTTTATATACAATGGTATTTATGTCAGGGTGACATGTTTCGACCTAGTAGGTCATCCTCAGGCCCTCCAAGAACACAGATCTAAGCGTTGTTCAGTTTTTCTGCATTGTGGGATCCCAAATGCTTACAAGTTTCATTAGCGAATAGTATATAGGCTTGTATAAATTGAACTTGTTGTGTGACGGTTTAAACTTAAGCATTAGAGACTTATCAGATCTGGTATAATATTAAAAACATTGCATATAAAAGATGACAAAATTATTTTTTAGTTTAAAAGTTGTCAATGGTGGTGGTGTATTAAAAGGTGGTATATTAAACAGCAATACAAAAACCGCTTTTAGTTTTTAGTTTCCAGAATGTGGACTGTATGGGGCGTATTTATTATATGTCGATGATGTGAGGATCTGATTATCTAAAAAACTTAAAAAAATCCATAACAGCTTTATTACTGTTGTAAATTTTGTGGTTGTTAGGATAGGTTATTTATCTCAGAACCTGTAAAAGATGAGGGTAACATTGCACCAGGCCGGGGCGCAACACGTTAGAGGGCGCAAAAATTACCACACATATGTACGGCTCATTATGTATATGTGTATATATGTACAGGGTTATTCATAAGTCCCTCCGGGATTTCCGAACTCGACTGCGCAACAACCAAGACAGACACGGCAGAAAGGAGCGTATCAATAGATAGAGAATCTCTCCAAGTTTTTTTTTTGTACTAGGGGCCTTGGTGTATTTGCAGGTTCCACCGCTAGGGGGTAGTCGTGACGAAAAATGGCGTTCACAGTGAATAAGAAAGCGTTCTGTGTCTTGGAATTTGCCAAAACTGAGTCAATT
>Ga0123357_10001834_pt1 | contig 23054 bp, 18 predicted proteins | sample TergutEmb28metaG_FD_89873 | JGI IMG/M metagenome (GOLD analysis project Ga0123357, IMG submission 89873) | Embiratermes neotenicus P4 segment gut microbial communities from Petit-Saut dam, French Guiana - Emb289 P4 | ecosystem: Host-associated > Arthropoda: Insects > Digestive system > Gut ... | reverse complement strand
CGGGCGGCAAATTGCAGGTCGAAGGGTTGCCGATCGACGTCCAACCCCATCAGCTCCGCGAAGCTGGCGCGAGCCGATGCCGAACAGCCCGACTCCTTCAGCATCGCGTCAAGCTCGAACCACAGCCCGGCTGGCTCGATGGTGGCCCGGTACATCATTGGCTTGACGAAGTCGCACAGCGCCGACAGCTTGGGTATGTCCTGGCCGACGAACTGGCTCATGAACGGGGCGAACACGTCCATGCCAATCTGATAACCCTCTTGGCGAAGACTACCCGTCAACCGGCTGAGACTGTTGAGGACCAACTGCGACCTGACGCGGTAAAACTCCTGCCAGACATCATCACTGAACCGGTAACTGCCGCCCAAGTACTCCGTGATACCAAATGGGGTCGCCTGTTGTGGTAGCGCTTTGATCATCGTCCGGAGTGCCTCAACGTCGAGCCCGGCAGCACGATACGCCTCCGAGCAGACCGGGCAAAAGCACGACAGTCCGCCGTCCAGGCCGTTGACGAACGAGGGATACCGGATTTTGTCCAGCATGACGCCGGTAAAGCCGATGCGGCTGAAGTGTTCTTCGAAGATCGACAACACCGCCGCCGCGTTCCCCGGATCTACCGGGCAGTTGAAGTCGAACGTCTCCCCGTCGGCGAAGTAGTAGGGGCGCGCCGGTTGCCCCCGGTACCCAACGATTGGGGACGACGGGCGCAGTGACCGCATCTCCGAGAAGACGGGCATCCAGAGGAAACACTCGATATCGCGGGCGGTAAGGAACTCGACGGTGTGTTCATAGACGGACTTGTCGAGTGCCCACCCCATAACGACCCTAGAAGCGGGTATGAGCGGCAGCACCGACTCCAACTTGCTTCTGATCGCGTCGAAGGTGGCAGACGTCGTGGCGTAGCCACCAGTCATTACCTGAAGAGTGATGGGAGTGTCCATGGAGTTCCTCCTGTTGACTGACTGCCATCAGCCTACCTCCCAGACTTCGGACTCAGTCGGTCGTCCTCCTCCGACGGCGATAGATGTACACGCCAAATAGCGACAGCGCCACCAAACCGATGAGCGATCCCGCCACCACCGGGACGACCGGCCAGCCGGCAAGTCTCCCGCCGGACTGTACCGTCACTATGACCGACCGGTACGTCACAGCCACATTCACATTGCCCGCTTGACATCCATCGGTTGACGATTCCAGCGTGAGGGCAGGCACCTGAGCCAGGTCGGCGAGGTAGCCCACGATAATTGGTGATTTGACGGCAGGGTAACTATCACCGGCCGAAGCCTTGCAGGAGGACAACTGGGTCACGAGGTCGGTCGTCTTGGTCCAGGCAACCGTCTGCACCACGGCAGCAGGTGTGCGAGCACCGGCGCCGCTGTACTTGATCGTCCTTGTGACGTCCACCGTCTCGCTGACGGTTTTATGCGTGATATGCACCGTGATGGTCTGCGGGTCGATGGCGAAGGACTGCACATTGTTGAGCGAGACGAAAACATACTTGGCGGTGTTAATGCCTTGCCGGGCGTCATCCTCCGTGAAGTTGACAAGCGTGCCAGGCTCACCTGACAACAAGCTCACAAACTCGTCCTTCGGCGCCACCTGTTCACCGGTGACATCATCGATGAACACGATGTTCACACTGCCATCCGGAATCTTGGTGTAGGTCACAGTCGTCTCGGTGTCGGCGGGCGGGCAGACGTCAGACGGGCTCGACACCGGCAGCGCTGGGACGACGACCGGGCTCACCGTGTAGCCTGGCATGTTCGGCGAAGTCACCGCCGGATATCCCGCAGCGGTCGTGGTGCATTGGGATGTGCCGGTCACTAGATCGGTGGTCTTGGTCCACGTCACCTTGTCGACCCAGTCGCCGATGGGCAGCGTGACACCCTCGTAGTGAATGGTACGGGTGACGTCCACGGTCGCCTCCGTCAACTTATGGGTGACGTGGACGGTGATGGTCTGCGGCGCAGTGGTGAAGGTCGGCACACTGGCCAGGGACACAAAGACATACTTGGTTGCGTCAACACCCTGCTTGGCGTCATCCTCCGTGAAAGAAACCGCGGTGCCGGGCTCGCCGTACAACAGAGTGTTGAAGCCGCTGCGGGGGGCCACCTGCTCGCCCGTGACATCGTCGATGAACACGATGCTGACGCTGCCATCAGGGACCTTGGTGTACGTCACAGTCGTCTCACTGTTTGGCGGCGGGCAGACTGCGGGAGCGTTGGGCACCGGCTGCTCCGGGACGACAACGGGATTCGCCGTGTAGCCAGCGACATTCGGCGAGGAGACCGCCGGGTAACTGGCACTGGTCGTCGTGCATTGCGACGCTCCGGTCACTTCATCGGTTGTCGTCGACCATGTGATCTTGTCCACCTGATCGGGGATTGCCGGCGTCACGCCGGTGTAGTGAATGGTCCGGGTAACGTCAACACTAGTGCTTGTCACCTTGTGACCGAGATGGACGGTGATGGTCTGGGGTTCTGCTGTGAACTCGGTGACAGATTCCATCGATTCAAACTTGTATTTTTTGGTGTCAAAGCCTTTTTCGGCATCACTTTGGCCAAATTTCACGGCGTCACCCGGCACACCGGTCAGCGTGGCATCGAAACCGGAGACGGGTGCGACTTCGCCACCGGTCACATCGTCCACAAATTTCACATTGACGCTCGCAGACGAAACTGAGCATATCGTGGCCAGGCTCTTGAATAAGCCCTCTACGTCGGTCCAGTTGTTGGCCAAAAAGTAGTCGTTCTTCGCGGGATTCGAGTTTCCGGTGACCGGCCCCGAGACACCGGAGATGAAGTCAATGGTGACGGGGGCGAAATCAAGACCGACGCCGACGACGATGATCCTGGTGCCTTTGAGTTTGACGGCATTGGCGGACGCCGAATTGTCCATGGCGAGGCTCGAGTTTGTCGACGCAGTCGGCGTGCCGTCTGTGAGAAGAATGACGAAGTCGAAAGTCAGGCCATAATTGGCGACCTTCCATAACGCGTCGTCCCAGTTGGTGAAGCCACCGGCAACCCAGCCATTGATCCAACTAGTCAGTTGATCGACACCACTCTTCGCCTCCGTGATGGGACGATTTACGTTGTTCAGGCTGGCCGTGGCCGGGGACTTGTCCGAGAAGGTGAACAGTGCGATCTGGGCATCAGTTTGCGCCAGGTCTTTGACATAGTTCTGGGCGATCTTTTTCATCGTTTTTATCGCCGGGTCCGATAACGGTTCGTCCATGGAACCTGACAGATCTGCGACAAAAGCCACCTTGAGTGCGTTTTGCCCACACGAAGCAGCTAAAGCCGGGTTAGGCCGCGCCAAGATAATGGAGTTCGAGGCTGCTGTCCCGTTGCCACCCGAAGCGGGGCGCGGGAAAGAGAACTTCACGCTGTCTGCCGGGGTGGCGTCCACCCATCCAGCCGGTGCTGTCTTCAGGGTGGCGTAGTACTCGACGGTCGAGGTAGACGGCATCTCCGCCACCGGGACCAAGAATGTGCAGTCGCCATCAGCGTCTGACGTGCATGTGCCCCAAGGATCCGCCACAGCTTGGTGATTCTTGTCGCTCAACTGCAACGTCACGCCCTGCAAACCCGCGATGCCAGTGCCGGATTGCCCGGCGGCAGGCTGGCTGAGCCTGTCACCGTTCACACGCACGATAAGAGCAAACTGCGTTCCTGATGGCGGCAATATCTTCGCCTCAGCCGCTGGAGCGATCGCTCCGCCTAATACGGCAACAGCCAGACCCGCGGCGCACCATGACGCCAACAACCTAAACTTGTGTTTCGAACCCGACACCATTACGATCCCTCCAGAATCCCGACAATGAGGCGTCGCTCCGCTGACCCCGTCAAAGACGCAAGTGCCTAGTGACCACCTAGTTATCGCTCTCGCAATCTCGGCTCTTCATGCCCTAGCGACGTAAAAAGTCAGTACACCGTACGAAAGCTTTGGTAAAGAGTACCCGCGTTTTCAGGATAATCAACTACAACCTGACGCCTCAGGCGTGCGGCACTAGAAGTGACCGTCGTGCCAGCCCATGCCCCCTGACAAAGTGATGGCAGAATTTCGACGTTCATCCCGGATGTCCTGCACTTGGTTCTGCAGCTGCACCAGGCGGATTGCCTCCTGTTCGGACAGCTGCTGCCCCGCTAGCCGCCTGCCTTCAAGCTGCGCGAGCTCATTCTGCGCCTGCGACATATCCTGTTTCTGTTTGTTGTTGCGCACAACCGCAAACACGATCACCACCACGATGATCGCCACTATAACAACGAAGAAACCTATGAAAACCAAGGTGATCACGCTCATCATTGGAAACAGGTCTCCGCTGGAACCAAACATCAATGTCTCCGCCCTAAAAGTGCTGTGATGCGAACCACCCTACACCAGACTCTCGCATATCTCCCTCACACTTCCCTGGGACGTTCGGCCAGATGAGCGCCGATTCGTTGCCGTACGACAGCCCGGTGCTGACGTATCTGGCCGATGTTGCCGAGTGACGTTGTCATTCCCGACACCGTACTGGCATCTCGATATCAGCGTGTGACTTGGGGTGATTACCACCATCGCATTACTGTGAACGCTAACAATGCAGTATTATTGGACCATGCAGAGTGCCAAGCCCACGCCGACGATGGCTGACGTGGCTACTCTCGCCGGGGTGTCAAACCAGACTGTTTCCAGAGTCCTGAACAATCAGCCTTTTGTCTCGGCGAACGCCCGCCAGCGCGTCAATGATGCCATCGCCACTCTGGGTTACCGGCGCAACAGCGCCGCCAGAGCGCTGGTCACGGGCAGCAGCCGCATCCTGGGCTTGCTTGTGACGAATGCCTCGATGACCGGTCCGTCAGGAGCCAGCCTCGCCATCGAACAGATGGCGCGCGCCAAGGGTTATTGGGTGTCATTGGCCGGCCTGCGCAGCAACGACCCGGAAGAGAACAGGGCCGTGATCTCGCACTTCATCGACCAGGGGGTTGAGGGTATAGTCGCGGTCGCCCAGACCCAGCAGTGCGTCGACACGACACTGGAAACCGCCGGTGGCATGCCAACAGTGCTCGTGACATCCGGCGCCGTGCCATCAGGCCACCCCACCGTGGACATCGACCAGGCCGATGGCGTCGTCCAGTTGATGACGCACCTGCGAGAACTGGGACACACCCGCATCGCCCACATCTCAGGTCCCCGCGATGACTTGCACGCCGACGTCCGTGTCGCCGCCTGGCGCGCCGCCCTATCGCCGGAGCAGCCAGACGACCTCCTGCTTGTCCACGGTGACTGGTCGTCTGCCTCCGGGTACCAGGCGGCCCAGGCTTTGCTCCGCGGGTCGGCGCACCCGACGGCCATCGTGTCCAGCAACGATCAGATGGCCTTCGGCGCACTGCTAGCCCTGCACGAGGCAGGCATCTCGGTGCCTGAAGGCATCTCGATAGTCGGATTCGACAATGTTGAAGGATCCGACTTCACAATCCCGCCCCTGACAACTATCCGCCAGAACCACGATGCCCTCGGAGCCGCCGCCATGACGCTGCTGCTGGAGGCCATGGCACACAAGCCAGCCCGCAGCCTGAAGGTGCCGGCGGAGTTGATTCTGCGTGCCTCGACCGCCCCGCTGGCCACATCATCGCCTGCCATCGGGTAATCTGACGAGCGTGACAAACACAACCCTGGAGCAAGCCGTCGGCGCCTTTGAGGCCCGCTACCGGCGCTACGTGGACGACATGGCCGAACTCAAGCAGCGCACCAGCCAAATCCGCAGCGCCACCATGTTGTTCTCGCAGCGCCGGCCCTTTGCCGAAGACCCCATCCATGCCCAGGCCATAGCCGACCTCAGGCAATTGGCAGACGACGTGACCACCGCCTTGGGCGACCCCCCACGTGGCGATGTGGCCCTGGCTGACGTGACGCAACTGGTCCTACAGGAGAAGCGGGAAGACCAGATCGAGTACTGGCCGCTGCTGGCACTGGAAGGATTGGTCAAGCCTTGGCTGGCCGGGCTGCCCACAGACAATCTCAAAGCCATCTACGACACCTACCGCCGCGTCAATCCACGCTGGCGGTGCCTGCCCAACCAACTCGAGATACGGCAGCAGTGCGAGCGACTGCTTAAGGGCTGACGCCTACCTTCGGTTGTACTTGGCCAGGTCCAGGGCTACGGCGACCGCGATGATGATGCCCTTGATGATCATCGAGATGTAGGGGTTGGCATTGATGAACACCAAACCGTAGGCGATGATCTGGAAGGTGAGGACGCCGATGATGATGCCCTTGACCTTGCCGATGCCGCCCATCAGGGACACGCCGCCGACGACGCATGCCGCGATGGCGTCCAACTCGTAGCCGCTGCCGTAGTTGTTCGTCGCCCCGCCGGTGCGTGCCGCTTCCATGATGCCGCCAAGGGCGTACATGACGGCGCCGAGGATGAAGACGATGAGAATGGTCATATAAGAGTTGACGCCCGAGACCTTGGCGGCCTCCGGGTTACCGCCCACCGCGTACACATTCTTGCCGAACGTCGTCTTGTTCAGGACGAACCAAATGATGACGCAGGCCACCAATGCGTAGACGACGAGCAGGTTGACGCCCCGGAAGTTGGTGCCTAGTAACGTGCTGATCCAATTCCAGTTGGCCCCCAGCTTGGTTTGCCCGATGGCCGTGAAGTCGGACCTGAGCTCGCCCAACGGCTGGCCGTTGGTCGGCGGCTTGGAGAAATACCACGACACCGCCCCGTAGGCCATTAGCGACACGGCCAGGGTCGCGATGAACGGGTGCATCTTGAACTGTGCCGCCAAGAACCCGTTGAGCAGGCCGAAGAGAGCGCAGACGACGATGGCGATGAGTATTGGCCACAAGATGAACCAATGGCCAAGATTCGGCCAGAACTTGCTGGCGTAATCGGGCTTCTGTATCAACGACGCCACAACCACGGCCGAGACCGCCACCAGACGTCCTGCCGACAGGTCTGTGCCCGCGATGATCAGCGAGAAGCTCACGCCGAGCGCGATGAACATCTTGGGCGCCGACTGCGTCAAGATATCTGCCACCACGTTGACCTGCATGAAGTTTGGCTTTATGACGCACAACACCACGACGAAGGCCAGCATGGCCAAGATGATGGCGTTGTCCAGGGCGAACGACTTGGCTTTAGCGCCGGAGAACCCGACCAACTCGTCCGAACGTCCGCCCCGTCCGAGCAAGCCAACGACCCCGATCACCACAAGGGCGACGCCGATGATGGCCATGAGAATGGGCAGATCCCAGATCGCCTTGTGGTGTAGCAGGTGCTGCCAGAGACCGCCTGCGACAGCGAGTATCACGCCCAGCGACAGCACACCCGCATTGAGCAACCGCTGGTTCAGGCCGAAACTGTGCCGCGTCGCGACGTCAGCATCATCCAGCTGGAGGTCATTCGCAGACACCTCAATATCCGCACTCATCACAACGCCCTTTCATTCACTCATGAAGCTGGTTGCCAGCTTCATCACTTCGACCTGGCTGAACGCCGATGGATCGTCCAGGAACCCGGCTACCCGTCCCTCGCACATCACCATGATCCGGTCGGACACACCGAGCAGCTCCGGCATCTCCGATGAGATCATGATGATGCTCTTGCCCTGGCTGGCCAGATTCTGGATGATTGTATAAATCTCGTACTTGGCCCCCACATCGATACCACGGGTCGGCTCATCCAGGATCAGGATGTCCGGATCGGTGAGCAGCCACCGCCCCACGAGGACCTTTTGCTGGTTTCCGCCGGACAGATCCGCCATCTGGGTGTCGATGGTGGGCGTCTTCACCCGTAACTCATCGCAGATCGTCCCAGTCGCCTGACGGCGGCGAGAGTCCACTATGACGCCGGCTCGGGAGTATTGCCTCTGATTGGCGATGACCGTGTTGTCGCACACCGTCAGCATCGGGATGATACCGGTGGCGCGCCGCTCCTCCGTCAAGAGTGCAAATCCATGACCCTTGCTCTTCCTCGGGTTGGAGTTGCTGATGACGACGCCATCCTTGCTGATCGTTCCGGACGCGATACCGCGCAGCCCGAAGATCGCCTCGACCAGCTCCGTGCGCTGTGCTCCGACCAGACCTCCGATGCCGAGAATCTCACCCTGCCGCAGTTGGAAAGAGACATCCTTGAAAGACCGCCCGACGGTGGCCGACAACCCGTCAACATCCAGTACGACATTGTCGCTGTGCCCCACGTGCCGCGGCGGGAACCGATTGGTGAGCTCACGTCCGACCATCCGGTTGATGATCACATCGGTGGTCAGCTCGGCTGCGGCCCACGTGCCGATGTTCCGGCCGTCGCGCATGATGGTCACCTCATCGGCGATCCGCAGGATCTCCTCCATCTTGTGTGAGATGTAGATGATGGCGATGCCTTCGGCGCGCAGACGTCCGATCAGATCGAAGAGGTGATCGACCTCGGTTTCGGTCAGCGACGAGGTGGGCTCGTCCATGATGATGATTTTGGCGTCGTAACTGATGGCCTTGGCGATTTCGACCAACTGGAACAGCGACGCCGACAACTGACCGGCGGGCACGTCGGGATCAACATCGAGGTCGACGCGCTCAAAAAGTTTCTGTGTTTGCTCCCGCATTTTGCGGTGGTTGACGACCCCGGGGAAGGATTGGGGGAACCGGCCGAGCCAGATGTTCTCGGCCACTGAGCGCATGCGCACCGGGTGGGGCTCCTGGTGGATCATGGAGATGCCCAGATCGAGCGCCTGCTTGGCTGCATTGACTGTGACGACGTCGCCATTGAGACGGATGTCGCCCGAATCCTGGCGCCACATGCCGAACAGGCATTTCATCAACGTCGTCTTGCCAGCACCGTTCTCACCGACGAGAGCATGCACGGTGCCGCGGTCGACCTTCAGACTAACGTCGTCCAAGGCCAGCACACCGGGGAACGTCTTTGTGATGTGCTCCATCTCAAGGAGGGTCTCAGCCATGATAACCAATCATATCTAGATGGTATTGGGAGACTGACCCCGGGGAGAGACCTGCATGAGGCGGGCCCCTCCCCTCGGTTTGTCATTAAAGGGCGCAATCCCCCGGGCCCGGTTCCGAACCCGGGAGGACTACGTCATCGAATTTGAGCTACGACTGTACCTTGACGTACGGAATCCAGACGAACTTGCCGTCTGTCACCGGGTAGCCAACGGTGGCGTCGGTCACGTTGCCCTGAGCGGCGGCGATCGACAGATTGACGACGGCCTTGCCCTGGTTCACAGCGTCATTGAGGACGGTGCCGAGCAGCGAGCCGTCGGCCAGAGCGGCCTTGCCCTTGTCGGTGGCGTCAACCGAGACGACCGGGATGTACTTGGTGGGGTCGCCCTTGGAACCGGTCTTGTTGTAACCGGCGCTCTGCAGAGCGGCGATGGCGCCGAGGCCCATGTCGTCGTTATTGGCGATGACGGCTTCGATCTTGTCCAGGCCGATGGAGGTGATCCAGTTGTTCATCAGGTCGGTGGCGGCTGCGGTGTCCCAGTTAGCTGACTGGTTGGCCAGCATGCAGTCGGTCGGAGGTGAGGACTGCGTCCATGAGTTGATATCGAAGTTGTCGATCAGGCCGGCATCCTGCAGAACCTTCTGCGAATACAGGGAGCGCGCGACGGCATCCTGGTGGTTGATCTCGCCGGTGAGCATGACGAACTGGATCTTGCCGTCGCCATTCTTGTCGGCTGTTGGATTCTGCTGGAAGTAGTCTGCCAGCATCTGGCCCATCATGGTGCCGGAGTCTTCAGCCTTGGCACCCACGTAGTAGGCCTTGTCATAGCTGTTCATAACGGCGTCCGAAGGCTGCTTGTTGAAGAAGACGATCGGCAGCTTGGCATCTTGGGCTGACTTCAGGACGGGGTCGATGATGTCGGCCTTGACCGGGTTGATCGCCAGGACGTTGACACCCTGGGTCACAAAGTTGTTGACGATGTCGTTTTCCTTGGACTGGTCGTTCTGGCCGTCCTGGATGTCAAGCTTGGCGCCGACCGAAGTCGCCTGGGCCGTCATGGCATCACGCATGCTGCTCATGAACGTGTCGTCGAACTTGTAGACGACCGACCCGATGTTGACATCGGAGGTCGCGAGGTCGCCGCCACCGTTGCCCGATGGGGTAGGCGATCCGCCGCCACCGCAACCGGCCAGCGACAGCGCCATGAGCGATGCCAAGCCGACTACGATAATGTGCTTGCCTTTCATAGTGAAATCCTCTCTGAGGCGAGCAGGGTGGCTGCCCGTCTCGGTGTCCACGACCGGGGCCAACTTCGGCACCCGGATGCCCTTTGAACGTCTACACGCCTTCAGGCATGCACAATATGTTAACGTTCACACATGGGCACCGCAAGTTCGCAACACGCTTAGATAGTTGCAATTCTATAAAGAATCTCCAGAGCCCAGGCCCAGGTCCACCAGCTACTCAGGCAAACTGATAACGCAAACCTCCCAGCCAACCCCTGGTGTTGGCACGGCGGCGCAGAGTACGATTTATGACATGTCTACCCCCCAAAGCCCTATGCGTCGCTGCCTACACCTCACCATCGGAGCCGTCGTACTCGCCTTGTCAACCCTCGGTGGCGCAATCCCCGCATTCGCCGAGGGTGTCACACCACCAGACGACAGCACCTCCACGTCGGCAACCGGCGCCGGTTCGATCAGCATTGTGTCGTCCGACGCCACCGTCGTCGGCAACCAGACGTCCAACGGGGTGAATCTGGCGACAGTGGCCGCTGCGGCTTCAAAGAACGGTGCTGCCGGTATCGACCGGGCCGCACCTGGCACGCTGCTTTCGCACATCGAGTTGTCCGCTGTCACGTCGTTCTCGATGCTCGCGCTGAACTGGCTCAACACATCGGGCAGCAACATCACTTTGTACGCCCAGACGCACACCGCAGCCGGCTGGAGTGAATGGTATAGCTTCCCCACTACTGGCGGCGACGTCACCGCCGATCCGAGCGGGCGCTTCAGCACTGACGCGATCTGGGTCGACGTGTCGGACGCTCTGCACGTCCAGGCCATCGGCAGCCCCGGCAGTAGCATCCGTGGGCTGCAGGCGGTTGTCATAGACACCACGACAAACGCCAATGACGTCGCCAAAGACAGCGTCAGCCAACCGCCGCTGCTCGGCACGTTGGCCAGCGGCTATCTGGACCAGCCAGCCATGGTCACGCGGGCGCAGTGGGGGGCCGCTCTGCAGAAGCAGCAGTACTGCGACCAGGCGACCTACGACGCCACCGACATCGCCATAACCGTGCATCACACGGCAGGTTCCAACAGCTACACACCGGCGCAGTCGCCGGGCATTGTGCGCGGTATCCAGGCGTATCACTTCAGCGAACAATGGTGCGACATCGGCTACAACTTCCTCGACGACAAGTACGGCACCATTTACGAAGGACGCCGAGGCGGGGCCGACCTACCCGTCCACGGGGCTCATGCGACAAAGTGGAACGCCCAGACCGTTGGCATCTCGGTGATGATGAACTCGCAGACGGCCCAGCCCTCCGCCGCGGCTCTCAGTTCACTTGAGCAGGTGATCGCCTGGAAGCTCCAGAACAATTACCGCGATCCGCTGGGAAAGGTGACCATCGCCGGCAAGAAACTGAACACCATCTTCATGCACAAGGACGTCTTGCCCACCGCCTGCCCGGGTAAGTACATCGCGGCCAAGATGACCACGATCCGCAAAGCCGTCGCCGCCTTAATGTCGAGCGCCACGCCCAGCCCCATCGAACCACTGTGGCTGAGCCTGGGCGGCGCCACTGGGACGCTGGGCCAACCCTTCCGTCTGGAACAACCGATTGGCGACGGGCGATACACGCAATTTGCCAAAGGATCCATCTATTGGTCGCCGGACACCGACGCGCACTATATGTCCACCGCTGTGGCTCTGGCATATATCGGGGCGGGCGGCCCGACTGGCGGTCTCGGATTCCCCACCGACGACCCGGCGACGGATGATTCCGGCGTGACGCACCAAGACTTCCAGAACGGCTCTATCGACTACACCGCCGATCTTGGTGCGACCGTGAACTTCACCGTCACGCTGACTCCTGTGCCTTGCTCGGCTGTGACGCCCGGACAACCGTCGGAAATCGCCTCGCGGTACACCAGCCTGGGCGGCGCTAAGAGCTGGCTGGGCACGGCAAGTGCCGACGAAACCACTATCCCCGGCGGCTGCAAGCAGGTCTACCAGAACGGCGTCATCTACTGGACCATCACGACCGGCGCGCAACCCGTGAAGAACAGCAGCGCCATCGGCAAGAAGTTCAAGGCGCTAGGCACCACGACCTCCGCATTGGGCTTCCCGGCTGGGCTAGAAGTCCCGATCAAGGGAGGCTATCAGCAGGTCTTCCAGAAGGGCGTCATCTATAACAGCAAAGCCGGCGGCGCCCAGGCCGTGTACGGCGCAATCGGCACCCGGTACAAGGGCATGGGAGCAACCACGTCGTCGCTGGGCTTCCCCACATCTGCCCAGGTCGCGATCAAGGGCGGCTTCCGTCAGAAGTTCCAGAAGGGCTACATCTACTACAGCGCCAAGACCGGCGCGCAGCCCGTCAAGACAGGCACTGCCATCGGCAAGAAGTACACGGCGCTAGGCGCCTACAAGAGCTACCTCGGTTATCCCACCGCCGCCGCGAAGGCTATCAAGAGCGGCTCGCAGCAGACCTTCCTCCATGGCGTCATCAAGTACAACAAGCACACGGGCAAGGTCACAGTCATCAAGAAGCGGTAGGTTCTGTTGGCACTTGGGCAGCTGTATCGGCGACCACTTGCGCCAGGGCAGCCTTCCTGGCAGCACGGCGGTGACGGCGGACCAAGAGGATCGGCACCAAGATAATGGCGGCCAAGACCAACCACGGCAACAGTGCGCCCACCACGATGACCAGCGCCCGCCCGGTGGCGACCATGGCGTTCCAGCCGGCGCCCAGCGCCCCGAGAAAACCGGTCCGCGGGACGATGCTCGCCGTTTGCTTCTGCGAGACGTCGACGGTGATCGTCGCCGTGGCGACACGCGTCTGCAGGTTCTTCTGCACGGCCAGCAGCGACTCCAGATCGGCCTGGCGCTGGGTCAGCTGGGCTTCGACGGAGGCGATGTCGGCCACGGAACCGCTACGACCGATGAGCTCCTGCAAGCGCGCGATGGAGTCCTGCATGGTCTTGACGCGCGAGTCGACGTCGATCACCTGCTGGGTGACGTCCTCGGCTTGGATGTTGCGGTCGGTCACCTTGCCGACGGTCTCGATCTGGTCGAGAGCGTCGTCGAGTTTGTCGGACGGCACGGACAACTGCATCGACGCGTAGCCGTAGCCGGAATCGTCGCTCGGCAGCGAAATCGATTCCGCCATGACCATCCCATTCAGATTCGCCGCGAGGTCATGCAGCTTCTGGGTGGCCACTTTGACGTCGTCCACCACCACCGTGGCCGAGGCTGTGCGGGCGATCTGTGGCTGCTCGCCCGGCTGTGTCACGGGATCCTGGGGCATGGGCACAGCCCCGCCATTTGCGGCCATGTCATAAGACGCGGAACTCGCGCCACTGGAGCAACCACCCAGGGCCATTAAACCAGCCGCGAGAATGAGCGCCGCTGAAACACTAACACTTCGTCGTATTCGGTACTTCATGATGGTTCCCTTCCAAATCACATAAGTTCCGGTTCCAATACCGCCACCCTACCGGTTTTACGCCCGCTGGACACCATCTGTGAGGTCACAATTTGGCACCATTGGCCGGGACTGACCGGCTCTCCCTCACGCCGGCGGGGCGATTTTGCCGGTTTTGTCCATGGTGACAGCTCCCTGACCCTTGAAATCAGCCTTTGACAAGCTATTCATCATCGTTATCGACTGGCCGGTGGAGTCGAAAGTCGGTGTGCACGGGCTCTTGAGTAGCACGGGAGTCAGATTGCCGTCGACGAAATCGCCCTTCTCGCCCAGTGTGACGCGCAGAATCCCGCTGTTGGATAAAATGCCGCCGCACCCGAGCGTGCCATAGCCGGTGAAGTTGGCCAGGCTGTAGGCGATCAGACGCCCCTTGTACCACTGCATGCCGCGCAACACATGTGGGCCCGACCCTACGACCAAGTCGGCTCCTGCATCGATGGCAGCGTGTGAGAATGCTATCGGATCGCCCCGGTTTTCGTTGAAAGCCCGCTCTGTGCCCGGCTTCACGTGCTGTTTGTCGCCTCCCTCGGCGCCCAAGTGCATGATGACGACCACCAAATCGGCCTTCTTGCCCGCCTTCTTGACGAGCTCCTTCATCTCGCTGATGTTCAGGGCGTTCGACACATTGCTGTACGGCGCATAGCCGAGCACGGCGACCTCCAGGCCCTGTGCCTTGACGTAGGTGATCTGTCCGGGCCGCCCCGTCCACAACACACCTGCCGCCTTCAGCGCAGCCTGAGTGCTCTTCACCCCGGCCATCCCCGCGTCCAGCGAATGATTGTTAGCTGTGTTGACGACAGTGAAACCGGCGTCCTTGAGCGCTTGCGCCGTCTCGGGTGGCGCGACGAACATGTAGCACGTGCCCGGTTTGGCGTCTTTCGGACATTTGTCCGGCGTCACCGTGCCGATGACGGTCTCAAGATTTCCCATCGTCACATCGCTCGCCAGATACTTCCTGATGCCATCGAACAGCGAACCAGGACCGGCCTTCGGACCGTTGCCTTTAGTGCCGAAGGTCATGTCGCCCACCCAGGTGAATGAGACCTCCGCAGGCGGCTTGACCGGCGTCACCGTCACTATGATCTGGGGATTCGAGGAGGTCGCCTCTCGTGGCAACTGTGTCATCTCAGTCGACGACACCGGTGGAATAGCGCAACCGACCAGCATGATGACGCACAACAATCCAGCGACCACAGCCAAAACTCCCCGCGCCAACGCGACACGAGGTCTGTGATGTGGTCTCCGGCCGCCACCCATGCGGCCATTTTACCTCACCAAAAGGCCAATGACCATAGTTGTCCCAATAGACGTTTGTCATGACACGCCCCGGCGGCGCATCCATGGCTATGATGGACCAGAGAACAGGCATCTTCTATCGGACATCCGACTGGCAGCGACTCCCGAGGGAAAGAATCAGCATGACCGACTACATGCAATATCTACCATTGATCATCCCACTGGGACTCATAGAGATCGGCCTGATGATCGCAGCCTTGGTGCATATTCTCACGCACAAGAAGTACAAGGCCGGCAACCGCCTACTCTGGATCATCGTATCCGTCCTCATCAGCACCATCGGCCCGATCCTCTATTTCATCGTGGGTCGCAGCGACGAGGACGACGCCTGATGGATGTGCTGCGCATCGATCACCTGACGAAAAGCTTCGGCCCGACCAAGGCGATCGACGACATTTCACTGACCGTCCCGGAGGGATCGGTCTACGGTTTCATCGGCGAGAACGGCGCTGGCAAGACGACAACCATGAAGCTCGTCCTCGGCCTGCTCAAACCAGACTCCGGACACATTCACATCTGCGACGAGCCGGTCCGGTTCGGCATCGCGCGAACCAACCGCTTCGTCGGCTACCTTCCGGACGTCCCGGAGTTCTATAACTATATGCGTGCCAAAGAGTACCTGCGGTTCTGTGGCGAGGTGGTCGGCCTTCGTCCCAAAACCATCGCCTCCCGCACCAAAGAGTTGCTCGAACTGGTCGGCATGGAGGACGTCCACAAGCGCATCGGCGCCTACTCGCGGGGCATGAAACAGCGGCTTGGCGTGGCACAGGCGCTGATAAACCACCCACGGCTGCTGATTTGCGACGAACCGACGTCGGCCCTCGACCCCGTCGGCCGCAAGGAGGTGCTCGACATCTTGACCCGTATCAGGGGACATGCCACCGTCATATTCTCGACCCACATCCTGTCCGACGTCGAGCGTGTGTGCGACCGTGCGGCCGTCTTGCACAAGGGGCACATCGTCCTGGACGGCACGCTGGCCGAGCTGAAATCGCGGCACGGCCCCATCGGCCTGCAAATCGAATTCACCGATGCCGACGACATGGCGCGCTTCTACTCGCTGATGCCTCCCGGGCTGGTCGCGGCCTACAGCACCACAGAGCTGACGCTGCGCATCACAGACCCGGGCGACGAGATGTGGATCATGCGCACATTGGTCGATTACAACCTCCGCCCGCTGCGCTTCGAAGAGTTGGCGCCCAGTGTCGAGAGCCTGTTCCTGGAGGCGGTGTCATGAAGGGTTTCGTAGCCTTTTGCCGTAAGGAGTGGCTCGAGGGCTTGCGCACCTACCGCCTGTGGATCATGATGGCGGTGTTCGCCGCGCTCGGCATCCTGAGCCCCCTGTTCGCCAAGCTGCTGCCCGACCTGCTTTCGGGCACCGACATCGGCGGCGGTGTCACGCTGCAGATGCCGCCTGCCACCGCCTTCGACTCGTGGACGCAGTTTTTCAAAAACGTCAGCCAACTGGGCAGCCTGGTCTTGATCATCGTGTTCTGTGGCATCACAGCCACCGAGTTCTCGCGGGGCACGCTCGTCAATGTGCTCACCAAGGGACTCCGGCGCTCGACCATCGTCGTCGCCAAGCTCGCGGTGGCGGCCCTGATCTGGACGATCAGCTACCTCGTCTCCTTAGGTATCGCGTTCGGTTACACGCTGTACTTCTGGGGCGATGGCACGCTGCAAAACGCGGGCCTGGCCTTCGTCTCACCATGGCTGTTCGGCCTGTTCCTGCTGGCTCTGATGATCTTGGGCGGCATCGTCGGCGGCAACATCTACGGCAGTCTGTTGGCCGCCGGCGGCATGATCATCGCCTTGAACATCGTGGCCATCGTGCCCAAATCGGCCAGATTCAACCCGCTCTCGCTGGCGGGTGGGACGCTCGGCTTGCTGGACGGGCAGAACCAGCCCCGCGACTTCGTCCCCGCGCTGCTCATCTGTGTGGCGGCAATCGTCGTCACGCTTGCCGCATCGCTGCTGGTCATCGACCGCAAGCAATTGTGACGACTACCAGGAGCCGACGCCCCCGCCACCACCGCCACCACCGCTGAATCCTCCGCCACCGCTGAAGGCCGATCCGCCGCCGAAGCCAGAACCGGATGTCTGCACCAGTGGCAGCGACGCCTGGTTGACGCTGCTGAGCGAGTTGGTGAAGGCGAACATATTGAAGGTGCGGAAGTCGCCATAGTACCAATACGGCTGCACATTTGGCAGACGCCCGTCGGCCACCAGCTGGGCGCAAACCTTGGTCCAACGGCTTGTCAGATCGTATATGACGGCCCACGGCAAGTATTGGCTGAAGACGTCCTGACCCTCTTCGAACTTGATCTGGTCGGCTTCTGCGGTCGCCATGTATTCCCGGAAACCGGCCACCTGATCCGCGTACGCCCGCCCGACCGCACTGCGCTGCCCCCGGTGCGTCAGGCCACGATAGATCAGCAAACCGGCGATCCCTACGACTATCGGCCCGGCCCAGGCCAGCCAGCGCAGGCTCTGGAACAACGACCCGAGCGACAGGCTTCCCATCATCGCCAACAGGCCGACCACCCCGAATGCGAAGGCTCGTGAGAGTGCCCTGACCACGCTGCCAGCCGCCGCAGCAGCTCCGGCCGAGGCCGCCGTCAAACCCTCCGCTGGCTGGCGGATATACCAGCCAGCCTGGGCTGCCTCGGAACGGACATTGGCCTGCATGTGTGTGTGAGCCTCGTACAGGGTGCCCTGACCTGTCAACTCCTGCTCCTGGCCCAGGACCATACCCGGGAAGACGTCGCTCAAGAGCGTGATCTCGTGGGCTGCCATTTGCACGTCCGTGCGCACCAGCTTGGCATAGATCGTCTTGTCCTTCGCCCCGCCGAACACCCAGCCCTTCGGCGCATCGGACTGTCGTAGCTGGATGACCCCGCGCACTGCCAGCGACAGCAACGCCGCCGTGGTGTCGCGCACATCCACGGCGCCGTCGTCAATCAATCCAGCGGCGGCGACTGGTATGTCGGGTGGGTTGAAGCACACTGGGATCGTCGGATGATCGTCCGGCCCGACCCCGTGCCCCGATTCGTCGATCGTGCCGGGAGCCACGCCGATGAAGCGCTCATCGCGCCGGTTGCGGCGGGCCATCACACCGACCCAAACTGCGGTCACGACGCCGGCCGCTCCCGTCGTCCCCAAGCCAACACGCTGGGCTATCCGATCAGCCTGGTCGGCCCTGGCCACCAGGTGTGGCTGGTTGTCGCTGACCTGCCCCGAGGCGATCATGCTTGAGATCGACATGATGTCACCGGCTGGTTTGGACGCCTCGGTGAATGTGGCGACGCCATCGGCGCCGACGCTGGCAGACGTGCAGGGATAGCTGGTCTGCACCGGTCCCGAATAACAGCGGACGTCCTTGACACCGCCTGGCACCGTCACACTGATCGAGATGTCGTTGACCGTCGGCGTGTTGTCGCTGACGGCGTCCCAGAAGAACTCGTCGTAATTGCCGGACGAACGTATCGCCCCCGCCACGTCGTAGGTGAGCGTGTACGTGGCAGTCGGCGCCGTCACGATCTGGTCGGACGAGCCGACACGGATGCGCAACTGCTGGTCGCGCCCGCTGCCGAGCGTCGCCAGCGTGAAAGCCGCCGAGGCGTTTGGGCTCGACACCGTCACGTTGCTGATGTCGTAGACGGCGTCTTGATCTGCCTGGCCCCAAGCCTCGCGGGTGGTCAGGACGCGGTCGATGCCGTGCCGCCCCGAACTCGAGCCGAAACGGTAGACCAGGGTTTCGTCGACGTGCACGATGCCGTCGGTGCCGACAGTGTAGCTGATCTGCCACGAGTCGACTGAGTCATCCACGGCCCAGGCGTTGGACGGCCACCAGGCTGCCACGACGACCAACATGGCCAAACCAAGGCCGGCCAGGATGCGCTTGATTTTCATATCAACTAACCCTCCCACGGTTGCGCGCCGCCAGGGCCCGCCGCATCTCGCGGTCGGCGTCACGAGCAGCTATCGCCTGCCGTTTGTCCCAATCGTGCTTACCGGTGGCGACGGCCAATTCGACCTTCGCGTAGCCGTCCTTGAAGTAAAGCGACAGTGGTATCAGCGTACGCCCGGATTGGCTCACCGACCGCTCGAGTTTGGTGATCTCACGCCTATTCAGCAGCAGTTTGCGGTTCCGCTTGGCCGCGTGGTTGTGATAGGTGCCTTCCAGGTATTCCGGGATGTTGGCGCCTCTGAGCCAGACCTCGCCGGCGTCGATCGTCGCAAAGGCGTCGGCCAAGCTGGCCCGGCCTAAGCGCAGCGATTTCACCTCTGTGCCCGTCAGCACCATGCCAGCTTCCAAACGATCGCCGATGATGTAATCGTGGAAGGCCTTCTTGTTGCGGGCCACCACCTGGGTGCCTTTGGCTCGCGGCATGGCGGCCCTCCTTTCAGTTGCTCAGACGAGCACCATCTGCCACCATTCTACGATCATCAGACCAACGGCAGCCCGTTGATGAACTTCCCGTTCTTGGAGACGTTGAAGTGCAGGTGACAACCAGTCGACAGACCAGTCGTGCCGACGTAACCTATCACCTGGCCGCGGGTGACGTGCTGGCCATACCGCACGATTATCCGGCTCTGGTGGCCATATCCGGTGCTCCAATAGGAGCCATTGATCTTTCCGTGATTGATCAGAGTGTAGTTGCCGTAGCCCCCGTTCCAGCCGGCGTACGTCACCTTGCCGGACGCCGCGGCGTGAATCGGTGTGCCACAACTGTTCCCGAAGTCGACGCCTTCGTGGAACTTCCAATAGTGCAAGATCGGGTGCATCCGCCAGCCGAAGGGTGACGTGACCGGGCCTGGCACGGGACGATAGAAGAACGTCCCGGTCGAGGGCGCCGGCTTGTTGGGCGTGCTGCCACTCTTCTTCTTGTCCTGCTCTTTCTGCTTCTTCAGCTCCGCCTTGATAAGAGCGAGTATCTTGGCCATGTCGGCCGCGAGTTTCTTGTCCTCGGCTTTGGCGGCCTCCACCGCTTTGTCGGCATCGTCTTGGGCCTTCTGATTGGCAGCCACCTGATCCTCGACCGCCGTCTTGGCCTTCTGGGACGCGTTCTCCGCCTGCTGGGTGACGGCAAGGTGAGCGGCTGCGGCATCGCTCTTGGTCTGCGCCACGGCTTTGGCGACCTTGGCCGCCTGGGCCGCCAATTTGGCATTGGCCTGGGCGGTTTCGAGCATTGTCTGGGCAGCCTTCAATTGGTCCATCGCATTTTGACTGGCGTTGAATGCAGAGGAGGCCCACTGCAGACGGTTGCTGAGCTGTGCGGAATTGAAGTCTGTGAATAGGATCGACAAAGACAACAAAGCCGTGTTCTGTTGCGCCGTCGTCTGGACTACCAGGCCGATGTTGTCGCGCTGAGCGGCCAGATCTGCTTCGCCCTGCGTGACGGCGGCATTGGCGGTGGCCAGGTCGGCATTGCGGCTGGACAACGTCTTCTGGGCGATGGCCAGATCAGCGGCCAGGCTCGTGTCGATGTCTTTGGCGTCCTGCGTCTCCTTTTGCTTCGCAGCCAGATCGGCCTTGGCGCTGTCCAACTTCTGTTGCGATGCCGCCAGAGCGTCCTGGGCCTCCTTGGCCTTTTGCTCCGCTTTCGTCAGCACCTCTTTGTTGTTGTCTATCGCGGTCTGGGTGGCGTTCTTCTGGTCGTCCAAACTATCCGCTTGCGCCATGGGGCACACAACAACAAGAGACAAACTGAGCAACCCGGCTGAAACAACCGCCAATATTCTCTTGGGAACTACCATGTCAGCCTCGCCTTCTGCCTGCTAGGTTTAAACCTGCAAGTAACGCCGGGTGGCAATCAGTGTGGGAATGATGGCCAGAACAACCCCGACTACTCCGAGCACTAGCATGGCAGTGAACACCTCGTGCCAGCCAATCCAGGCTAAAGATGTAATCGAGACTTGAGCCCTGTCGACGATCAAGAACTGCACGGTGACAGCCAGAGTGCCACATGCCGCCGCCGCGCCGACGATGCCGGCTACGAGCGACTCGAGCATGAAGGGCAGCATGATGTAGCCGTTGGAGGCGCCCACCAGCCGCATGATGCCGATCTCCCGACGTCTCGTGAATGCCGTCATCCGTATCGTGTTGCCGATCTGCAATGTGGCGGCCAGCAATAACAGCACGGCCAGCAGCATCGTCCCCCAGCGCAGCGCGTTGAGGACGGTGAACAACGGGTCGAGCACCTGGCGCAGGTCTTGCACGCTCTGCACCCCCGGCAGCGTCTGAGCCTGTGTCACGACACCCATATAGTTCTGCGGATCCTTCAACTTGACACGGAAGGACGCCTGCATCATATCGACGGTCAGTGTGCCCAGTATCGGCGAGTCCTTGTAGGTCTGCTGGAACTCGTCGAAGGCTTCCTGCTTGTCTTCGAAGTAAACAGTGGCGACGTCTGGGTTGTTCTCAAGGCTCTGCTGGATCAAGTCCTGCTGGGCGGGCGACGTCTCCTGCCCCGCGACGCACGTGCCACCCTGGCCCGATCCGCCGGACAGCGTCGTGCACAGGTAGACCGAGATTTCGATCTTGTCGTACCAGCGGCCCTTCATCAGGTCGACCTGCGACATCATCAGCAGGCTGACGCCGAACAGAGAGAGGCTCACCCACATCGTGACCACCACTGACATGGTCATCGAGAAGTTGCGCTTCAGGCTCGTCCAAGTTTCCGAAAGTGTATGACGCATTTCTTGCTCCTTCGTCCCAGCGCTCAGTCGGTGCCGTAGACACCCTTCTTCTGGTCGCGCACGACCTGGCCGTCCACCAATTCGATGACACGCCGCCGCATCTGATCGACGACGGTGGCGTCATGGGTGGCCATCACGACTGTCGTGTTGCGGCGGTTGATACGGTCGAGCAGTTTCATGATGCCCACACTCGTGGCCGGGTCGAGGTTTCCTGTCGGCTCGTCCGCCAGCAGGATCTTGGGCTTGCCGACGAACGCGCGGGCGATGGCCACACGCTGCTGCTCGCCACCGGACAGTTCGTCCGGCAAGCGATCGGCCTGCCCGGACAAGCCGACCAGCTCGAGCACCTCCGGCACCGTGCGGCGGATTTCGGACGACGGCCGCCCGGTCACCTGCAGAGCGAAAGCCACGTTCTCGAAGACGGTCTTGCCGGGCAACAGCCGGAAGTCCTGGAAGACGGTGCCGATCTGGCGGCGCAGCGACGGCACCTTCCATTGGCGCAACTCGTTCAGATCTTTGCCCGCGACGTAGATCCGACCGGTGGTGGGCCGGTATTCGCGCAGGATCAGGCGCATGAAGGTCGATTTGCCCGATCCCGAGACACCGACCAGGAAGACGAATTCACCCTTGTCGATGGACACGTTGACGTGTCGCAGGGCAGGTTTCTTTTGCCCAGGGTAAATCTTGGAGACGTCATCGAAAGTGATCACTTGACACTCCTGGCAGTCGGGGAAGGATTGGAAAACCAAAACTAGGGCTACCTACGATACCGTTCAACCAGTTGTTTCGCCAGGGGACATACCGTGGGCGTGTCGGAGGAGCCTACTTCTCTTCCCTCTTGCGCCACCGAATGCCCTCGTCGATGAAAGCATCGATGTCACCGTCGAAGACGGCGTCCGGGTTGCCGACTTCGTAGCCCGTCCGCAAGTCCTTGACCATCTGGTATGGGTGCAGGACGTAGCTGCGCATCTGGGAACCCCACGAGTTGCCGTCCGACTTCAGAGCGTTCATCTCGGCCTCACGTTGCTGCCGGGCGAGCTCCAGCAGCCGGGCTTGCAGGACGCGCAGGCAGGCCGCCTTGTTCTGGATCTGCGACTTCTCGTTCTGGCACGTGACGGTGATGCCGGTCGGGATGTGGAAGATGCGCACAGCCGAGTCCGTGGTGTTAACGGACTGTCCACCGGGCCCGGTTGACCGGAAAACGTCCACCCGGATGTCCTGCTCGGGGATGTCTATGTGGTCGGTCTCCTCCACGACGGGCAACACCTCGACGCCGGCGAAGGACGTCTGGCGACGGCTCTGGTTGTCGAAGGGCGATATACGCACCAGCCGGTGAGTGCCCTGTTCGACGCTCAGCGTGCCGTAGGCGTAGGGCGCTTTCACCTGGAAGGTGGCCGACTT